>Ga0315282_10000484_pt1 | contig 79065 bp, 74 predicted proteins | sample YL17G07_20_MG_FD_203693 | JGI IMG/M metagenome (GOLD analysis project Ga0315282, IMG submission 203693) | Sediment microbial communities from Yellowstone Lake, YNP, Wyoming, USA - YL17G07_20 | ecosystem: Environmental > Aquatic > Freshwater > Lake > Sediment | place: USA: Wyoming | collected... | reverse complement strand
CACAGGGCCATCCCATCCTGGAGCCAAGACAACTCTTGCAGAACTGGCTTGACTCCAGGGAGGGGCCATGCTGTGCCGACGTTTCTACCTTTCCAGAATGTCGCTTTTCAAGGGTTTCTACAGAGCCACCTTAACATGACGAAGTCGTGGCAAAACGCGCGGTCAATGTCGGGCGGTTTCGAGAGAATCTCTTATCGACCTGATTGCTAGCGCGGGTGCGACGCCCTTCGGACAGACCTTGACGCAGTTGTATATGAACTCACACGCTGGCGCGGCCTCCTTATCGGCAACGAGCTCGAGCCTCTTCTCCTTGTCCGGTATTCGCACATCCGCGAGGAATCTCTCCGAGACTGCGAGCGCAGCTGGACCGAGGTAGTCCGGGTCCTTGTCGCACACAGGACATGCACCGAAACATGCGGCACAGAGTATGCAGTTCAGGTACCTGTCGATCCTCTCTGCCTGATCAGGCATGACCTTCGAGAACGCAGTCTCTGATTCATTTGGCTCGAACCAGGGTTTGATCTTCCTGTAGGCCTCGAAGAACTTCGTCTGGTCGACGACGAGGTCCTTCGTCACAGGAAGGTTTGGGAGCGGTTCGATGAGTATCTCGTTCGCCCAATCCCAGTCCACGGCCTTCTCAAGTCCTTTGAACAAGCTCAACCCCATAGGTTTCATTCGCGTGAGCCCCTCAACTTGCGTCCTGCACGCCAGTCTAGGCTCTCTGTTGATGGTCATCGCGCAACTCCCGCATACGGCTCCCCGGCAAGAGTACCTAAAGGCTAGGCTGCCGTCGTGAGTCTCCTGGATCTTGAATAGGGCATCGAGAACGGTCATCCCAGGGCCAGTAGGCACTTCGTAGGTCTCGTAGTGTCCGCTTTGCCCGCGTCTGCTTGATCGGAGAATATTGAACTTCATCAGTAAACACGCTCCTTGACCGGGAACCTTCCCAGCCGTACTGGTGCGTAGGAGAGGTTCAACTCTCCATCGACCATGCTTGTGACCGAGTGCCTCAGGAACCTCGAGTCGTCTCTCTTGGGAAAGTCCGTTCTGAAATGTGATCCCCTGCTCTCCTCCCTTGCCAGTGCTCCGATCGCGACAGCATGCGCCACCACGAGCATGTTTCCAAGCTCATTGTACCTGACCACGGCCTGGTTGAAATCCTTCTCTGTGTCGCTTACACTGATTCCCTTGTAGAGGGCCGAGAGTTTTCGAAGCCTCTCGAGCCCCAACTTCATGGTCTGAGACTCCCTGAAGATGCCAAATGATCTCGTCATCAGTTCTTTCAGCTGGGTCCTGACGGATGGCACAGAGCTCGGGTCCTTGCCTCCCATGATAGACTCGATTCTCCTCTGCTCTTCCTTCATAGCAGCGGTCAGGGGCTGATCTTCCTGACCCCGTTGCAGCTTCATCTCGCTCGCAGTCTTTCCAGCGATCTTTCCGAATACCAGTGTCTCGAGGAGCGAGTTGCCTCCCAGCCTATTGGCCCCGTGTACGCTCACGCAAGCGCTCTCGCCAGCGCTCAGCAGCCCCCACACTCCTGTTCGGCAGGCGATGTCGACAGCTATTCCTCCCATCGAGTAGTGCTGCCCGGGCTGGACCGGGATGGACGCGTCGATCGGGTCGATGCCAGCGAAGTCGATGGAGATGTCTCGGATTCCCGGGAGTCTCGAGCGTATCCGCTCTGCGCCAAGATGCGAAAGTGCCAGCTCGACATATCCTCCCTCGAAGCCTCTCCCCTCGTCGATCTCAGTCTGGGTCGCCCTGGCGACGATATCCCTCGGCGCCAACTCCATCGCATCCTTGGCGTATTTCGCCATGAATCTCTCGCCTTTCCTGTTGTGCAGAAAGCCGCCCTCTCCCCTCGCGGCCTCTGATATCAGGATGTTCGTGCCCATGAGCGTCGTTGGATGGAATTGGACGAACTCCATGTCCATCAACGGTGCGCCGGCTTGAAGCGCCATCGCTGCTCCGTCCCCCGTGTTGATAAGAGCGTTCGTAGATTTCGAGTAAATCCTCCCGTATCCACCAGTGGCGATGACGATGGATTCCGCTCTGAACGGTACTATCTCGCCCGTTGGTATGTGGTACGCTATTAAGCCGATGGCCTTGCGGGATCCCACGACCAGTCTGAGGACGAGCCATTCCTCGAAAATCCTGAGCCCGGTCTTCACAGCTTGCTGGTACAGCCCGTGGAGGAGGTTGTGGCCAGTCTTGTCGGCAGCGTAGCACGTTCGAGGATAGCCAGCGCCTCCGAAAGGTCTCTGCGCAATCCCACCTTCGGGTGTTCTGGAGAACATCACACCGAATCGGTCCATCTCGAGGATTCTGTCGGGCGCTTCCTTGCACAGGATCTCAACCGCATCCTGGTCGGCCAGGTAGTCGCACCCTTTGACGGTGTCGAATGCGTGCGCCTCCCACGAGTCCGTGCTGGAAATGGCAGCGTTGATTCCACCCTGGGCCGCGCCGGAGTGCGAGCGGATCGGATGCACCTTCGATATCAGGGCGACCTCCGTGGTCTTCTGAGCTTCCAAGGCCGCCCTGAGGCCTGCGAGGCCTCCGCCAACAACTACCACATCGAATTCGTACATCTGATTCCCTTTGATCGCCTAGTTAGGAACCATCATCGTTTCTTCGAGTCCAAGTATTTCTTGAACGGATAGGTCTTCAGCCCGATTTCCCCTTCACCAGGGGTCGGGTATTCCTCCTTGTATTCCTTCTTCGCCAGCCCGAGCTCCTTCTTCGTCAGGCCTTTCGCCTTCAGCCCATAGGTCTGCATGAGCCAAGTGTCAAAATCGAACCTCAAGGTCGCACCGCGCAGTTTAGTGCGTTCCTCAGGTTTTAAACCTGCCCCTAAGGTGACTCCTTCAAATCCCAAAAAGCAGGGTACAGTTCGTGGATGTCTCAGTGATCCTACATCCTCTCGAGGATGTAGATCGTTGCCAGGTCGTTCTCAGTCGGCTGCTCGGAGAACTTGTACAATTTCCCAAGCTTGATCAGGAGGTCATTTCTGTTCTCTCCGGGCTTCCCCTCGAGGTCGTATTCGAGGAAAGCCAACGGAAGCTCCCTCAGCTTGATAGTGGTCGCAAAGAGGACGTGCGCCTGGAAACGCTTCTTCGGGCTCACGACCTCAACTCGCTCGTCGGGCACGTACTTCATGTCTCCCCTGAGGATTCTTATTGTCGCGAAGACCCTGTCGTCGAGCTTCTTCCAGTCCTGCGAGAACATCATGCTTCTGACTTTCATCGCTATCCCTGTTTATGGGTAACATTTCTACGACTTAATCCTTGCCTCTGAACCATGATTCTTTACCGCGTCCAAGGTCCGACAACCCTAATTAACCTGGAAGGCGATTAGGGCACGGACTCTGAGGACGGACAGGGGGAGGATCAGAAATGAAGGCAGGGTCTGTAGCAGTGGCTGTAGTCGCACTGTTTCTTATGTCGAGCATGTTTCTAGCGCCGAATGCCAACGCCAAGAATACGCAGGCCAAGTGGTTGTTCCTGCTCTATCTCGATGCGGACAACAGCCTCGACGTGTACGCCGGGGCGCATCACATATCCGTTGTTGAGGACGATTTCAGAGAACTTCAGTCTGTCGGCTCGACGTCCAATGCCGTCGCTTACGTTCTCGTCGACAGGGTGAGCGGACCCGCAAATCTGTTCAAGGTCAACAAGGGCTCCTTCGAGGAACGGAAGGACTTTGTGTTAAATGGAAAAGAGGCCAACATGGGCGACCCCAAAACCCTCAGGAGTTTCGTCACCTACGCTCAGGCGGCTTCTCCAGCTTACCACACGCTTCTAGTCTTCTGGGACCACGGATCGCCGAGAGGCGTCGCCTGGGACGATCACGCAGATGAAGCAGGCGCGACGGACTACCTAAGCCAGTGGGAGGTCGTCAGCGCACTCTCGGGCCTCAAGGTCGATGTCATCGGAGCCGATGAATGCAATGTTGGCCACATAGAGGTCGCGTACGAGTACGCGATGGGACTCGACACGGACTACCTGGTGGCAGCCCAGACATACACAGGTTGGAGGGGTTTCCCGTACGATGCGATCCTAGGAGGGCTCACGGCCAATCCGGGCATGTCCTCGCGGGAAGTCGCCAAGATGATGATCGATCAGACTATGCTACTCCTCAATGAGCCTCCGTACAGTGGCGAAAGGGTCAATACCCACAGCGCAGTCGACCTGGGCAAGATTCCAGAGCTAACGTCGGCCCTAAGGGACCTCACGGACCTTCTCATCGCCCACATGGATGCCAACGCCAATGTGATCTTCAAGGCTCGCGGTATCGCTCAGTATGTCTACGGAGCGAACGCCATGAACGTGGTCGACCTGAGAACCTTCGTGAAGAGCATTTGGAGCCAGACGAGCTCGGAGCAGATAAGAAACGCGTGCGCGCGCGTCATAGAAGTCTTCGACGAGACAATCGTTGCTGTCCACGCCACTGCTCCTCTTCTGGGTATGGTCGCTGGGTTGGGGATCGGCTTGCCGAACCATTCCTGGGAGATGTCGAGCTACTACGAGGCCTTCAAGTTCTCCGATCAAGGCTGGTTGGATTTCCTGGAGGCGTATTGGGCGGTCCACGGATCCGTCTAGGCTGCATGCTAGAAATAAAGGCCGCTCCACGCGGCCTTCACACTCTTCGATCAAACCCATTTCCGATATTCCTATTGCCGGCGCGGAGGAAAAGAAACATATTCGAGGAGTCGATAACTGCTTAGTGGGAGTCTATGAGCAAAGTACTGATAATATACGATTCCAGAACGGGGAACACGGAGAAGATGGCCAGCGCCGTGGCGGATGGAGCGCGGTCGATCGACGGTACCGAAGTCGTCGTAAAGACAGTGGACAAGGCAAAGGTCGACGAGTTGTTGGGGTTCGACGCGATAATCTTAGGGTCGCCTACGTACTATGGCAATGTCTCAGGGAAGCTGAAGGAATTCATCGACAAAACCTACAATATCCACGGGAAGCTTGAAGGGAAGGTTGGAGGCGCCTTCACGAGCTCCGGCTTGACTGCAACTGGAGCGGAGACAACGATTCTATCAATCCTGCATGCGCTGCTAATCCACGGCATGGTGGTGCAAGGCAGGTCCGATGACAAGCATTATGGCGCCGCGGCCGTCGAATCTCCGAAGAAGGAAGAGACGGAATTCTGCGAAGAGTTAGGAAGAAGGGTCGCGACCCTAGCGGGGAAGCTCGCGAAGTGAGGCAAGGTTTGGCCGCGCTCGCCTTTTGGTCAGGGATTCGGTTCCCTCTTCCTCGACTTCGCGGGTCGCCCTGGCATTATCCCCCGTCAACAACTCTGACTCCGGGCTCATGATCTACTCTGGCTTCACTGAAAATGAGATATAGACCCCGCATCCATACACTATCCTGTCAAGCATAGGATGGATTGGCATGAGACTTTGGAGATTGCTGGGAGTACTGCTTACCGTGGGAATTGTCTTGCCATCCGCACCTGTGATCGGAGCGGACGCCGGAATCGGAGTGGGCGATTACTGGGAATATGAGGTGACCATTCAGATGCCAATGGGCGATGGTGGCATGGGGATTCCGATGGAATTCACGATCCAGGGTATCGCCAGATTCGAGATCCTAAGCAAGACCACGGAGAACATAGCGGGCACCGAGACGGATGTCTTGAACGCAAAGGCGAATCTTACAATCGTCATGAGTGCTTTGGGATTCACCGCTGGGACGATGGATTTCCGTGTGATGGCTGGATTCGTCGCGTCCAGTTTCGATATGGCGTCATTCGCCATGGTCATGAACACCTCAACCCCCGCATTTGGGTCGATGCCTGCAACCTATTCCGAAATGGGTGTCATTGCTACCCTGACCCCAGCTCTTGACATATTCGCTGGCGACAACGATCTGAGCTCAGGCTCGAATTGGACAAGCAACAGCACGATGTACATATCCTCTGGTTGGATGAACTACAACGGAACGAACGAGTCCTCCGGAGCGGGCTCGGGAGATATGTCTGTAGGGTTCGGAGTCGCGGATGCCGATGTCTCTATTACTGTTCCGGCGGGGACCTTCTCGTGCACGAAGATTGAGTTGCAGAACCCTGGAAGCTCACCGATATACCTCTACTACGCGGAGAAGGCAAACTTCTACGCGAAGATGGAGTATCGCAGCGACTCGGGCAATGTAACGGCTGACCTGAAGAGCTACTCAGTTGGTGGTGGCGGTGGTGGAATACTCAGCGGCACGACGGGAATGCTCATCGTAGGTGGGCTGGTGGCTGTCATCGTGATCGTTGCGGTCGCGCTCATACTCATGAGAAAGAAGGGTGCTGGAAAGGCTCCGATGCAGCCCGCGCAGCCAACCGAGATTCCGCCTCCTCCACCGCCGTGACCGCCCTCTGGTCCACAAGAACAAGATCGGCGGCTCAAACGGGAGTATCGCCAATAGGAATCCATGCCGAATCGTAGGATTAGGAGTGGGCCCAACCGGGCCTGAGCTGAAGAAGAGCCAGATGGCGCATCTGAGATTTCAATTCTCCCGCGATAGTTAAAGGCCAGCCTTCAAAACCCTTTGATTTCTTTTTCCAGCCAGGATTTCAGCCCAGAATCCACCAGTGATTAAAGCTGGATGCTGTGGTTTTAGAATCCACCACCTAGTGAGCGGCTGAATCTTTTCTACCGGCAAGAAACAACACGATGACTGAAATTCGAGATTCGTTATCGGAAATTGCCACAGTTCAAGCTTGATTGGGGCGCAATTGGCCATAAAAAGGACTGCGCGAAATCTAGGAAATGGTGAGCTAGCTCGGTGCATGGATCCCTTGGGCGAATCCAGGTCCAGAAGAGGAGGAAATGGCGTTTCTAAGATTGTGGAATCTCGACTTCTGGGGGTTTCTTCATTCTGCATATCACCAAGAATGCCACAGCTACGACTACCACCACTGCAGCTACTATCAGAGCATAGAGAACGCCGGAGTCAATGTCGGCCTGCACCGAGCAACGCTGTACTGGCAGGAAGCCAAGCCATAGTAACTGAAACAGTCATCCAGAAGTGAAAACGGTCGTCGGCAAAGTGCTAAGAACCACGAAAGAGATTACACACGCTCTGGGAGGAAAAGGATTTGGCGCTTCTCGGTTCACGAGCTAGGTCGTATTCAATGCTTCTCGTCCTGGTCGTTGCCTGCGCTTCGGTGTTCTCGCTTGTTTCCGCTGTTGAGGCAACCAAGGGATCCACAACCATTTCCAGTTCCTCGTTCATTTCTGCTCATACCTCGTTGCAGCTACTCTCAATCTCAGCGTCACTAAGCATCTTTGGCATTCGATGGACATCGGGGCGCCTTACGAAGAGTCTGCAAGGCCTTTTCATCGGGGGAGCTTTCCTTTCGGTTGGACTATTTCACCTATTCCATGTGCTGTCATATCCAGGGTTGCTTGAATCATCACCGTACATGTCATCCGATACTTCGACCTACTTCCACGTGATTGCGAGACTTGTCATTATCGTCGCATTGCTTGCCGCGGCCTTCTTACCGTTCAGACGACTAGCGGAAGTCTCGGATTCGATAATAATCATCCTAGGTGCTGTCGTCTTTACCCTGCTCGTTTTCTATGTCGTGGTATTCCAAGCGGATTCTCTGCCTTCCATTCACTCTGAGAGCGGCAGGCTGACATCATACGGACGAGGCCTTGAGTACACAAGTGTCTTCCTGTTTGGCTTAGGGATTCTTAGATACTCATATCTTGGCGGAATCCATGGACAGTCGACCCACTTCTACATAGCAGCAGCACTCGTAGTAGGCGTCTTTGGAGAACTGTCCTTCTCGCTCTACAGCCAAGCATTTGATCTAGTCAATCTAATGGCATATTGCTTTGAATTCACCAGCTTCCTGATTCTCTTCTTGGCATTGCTCAGAGAATCCGTCGCAATGCCGCTTGAGAAGTTGACACTGACAAGGAGAGTGCATGAGAAAGATCAGACGAGACTTGAACTCAAGACAAAGGAGGCTGAGGAGGCCAAGTCTAGAGCTCAAGCACATCTTGACTTCTTTGCGCACGATGTTTCGAACATCATCTCCCCCATCGTATCATACACTGAGATGCTTTTGGCGGGCAATGACCTCACCCCTCAGCAGAGGAAATACGTAGGCACCATCTTGAAGCAGGCGCAGAGGGGTGGGGCATTCGTGGCAAACCTCAGACGATTGGCAGATGCCGAAGCCGTCTCACCTGATGCGTTCGTGGGAATCGATCTCGGAAAGGTTCTCCTTGGGATGGAAGAAGTCGTCAGATCGACACATCCGACCAAGATAATCTCCACAACTCAGGCTCTTCCAGTGGATACCCGGGCAATTGCGCCGGGGGGAGAACACGTTGAGGGCGTGCTCTATGAGATTATGAAAAATGCAGTGGAGGACGTTCCCGAAGGTCCTGTCAGGCTCTCTATCACTCTCAGACAGGTCAGACACGAACATGGAAAGCGCTACTGGCAGGTGTGCATCACTCAATTTGATCACAAATTCTCTTCCGAGAGCCTTGCGGAGGCTAGGGTAATCTATGATCCAAGGCGGGGCATTGGGAGAGGCATTGCCTCGAGCTACTCATTCTGTTCGTCAATTGTGAATCATTTTGGTGGTCGACTTTGGATTGAGAATCTTCCGGAAACAGATAAGACACAGAACTCCCGTGTGACAATTGAATTGCCAACGGCGGACATAATGACGGACTTGTTGAGAGGTGACCAGACATGACCGCGCGGATATTCATTGTGGACGACGAGCGGACTGTGGTGGAGACTCTTCGAGAGATGCTTGTCATGAACGGCTTCGATATCTTGGGCTGGGCACATAATGGCGAAGAGGCCGTGCGTAAGTACGCCTCTTTTGTACCTCCCCCTGATATCGTCATCATGGATTATAGACTGCCAGCAAAGAACGGTGTGGAGGCAATGGATGAAATCCTCGAGCTTGACCCGTCGGCCCGAGTGCTCTTTGTCAGCGCAGACATGAACGCGCGGAGCAGTGCCCTTGCCGGGGGAGCAGTCGGCTTCATCCTCAAGCCCTTCCGCATGAGGGAGTTCCTGGCGACTGTACAAACGCTTGTAAGGAAGGATGCCTCTTGAAGGACCGCACGGAGCGCTGTGAGGGAACAGTGGCTACAGCTCTCCCGCATCGTTGCCGGCTCCCGGAGTTCATCTCATTCTCCGAGGGCTCGTTAGCCAAGACAGTCCGAATCCTGAATGTCGACCAAGTCCTCAGTAAGCTCAAGGAGGGGGTCGACGGGAATGGAGTATTCGGCATGAGGTTTCCTGTCTGAACATGAGCATATATTAATCGCACCTGTCTGAATAAACAATGTGCGAGGGCCCAGGTTATGGCCCGGGATCTGCCGGTGATTAAAGCTGGCACATATAACTACCGGTAGAGAATTGAACTCCAACGGGGCTATGTCGTGATGACGTTTCTTCCTTTCCAGGATGTCGCTTTTCAAGGGTTCACACAGGCACGCCTCGACAAGTGTATCAGTAAATGACTGCAATTGTACATCGGCCGTTCGTAGAGGACGTGACATGGCACGCTTTAGACGGACTCTGGAATCAGTTCCTGTCTGGAAAAGAAGCGAAGTGAAAATCCTCTTGCTGATCACGGCTGTCGCCGCAGCCGCGTACCTGTCCGTTCTGCTCGTCGAGAGCCAGAATGTGACAACACTCGTAGGCGCGGCGTTCTTGCCGATGCACATCGCTATAGAGATTTTCACCATTGCTGTCTCTCTCAGTATATTCAGCGTTCGTTGGTCAGCCCGCAAGTACGCAAAGGACGCTCAGAGCTTGTTCATAGGATCGGCTTTCCTCTCGGTTGGATTACTCCATATAGCGCACACACTGAGCTACCAAGGTATGCCCAGCCTTGTCGAGCCAGACGTGAACCGGCCTATATACTTCTGGATTGCAGCTCGACTCACGTTCGCAACCACTCTGGCCGTCGCATCATTCCTTTCGTCGAGCCATCCGTCAAGATTAATTCGACCGAAACCAATCTTCGCTTTTTTCCTGATTCTTACGGTCGTCTTGATGGCTCTCTTCACCTGGTTCATAGACCTCTTTCCGCCGTTGATTGTCCCGGGCGAAGGACTCACGGGGTTGAAGGTGGCACTCGAGTATGTGATCATGGGTATTCTACTAGCCGCCGTTCTAAAATATTGGAGTCTCATAACAAAGACGAGAGATCTGGCGTTGGCTTTCCTGATAGCGGCTATGGTTCTTGCCATATTCGAGGAGTCAATTTTCACTCTCTACAAGAGCGTGTATGACCTGATGAGCCTCGCGGGCCACGTTTTTGGGTTTGCCAGTTTCTCTTTCGTTTTCCTGGCTCTGTTTGAGGCCTCAGTCGCCAGACCCTACGAAAGGTTGGCGAGTGAAGAGCGGAGATTGACCAAAGCGCTCGGGGACTTGGCCAAGAAAAAGAGGGAGACCGACGAGGCCATAGCGAGAGCTCAGACCTACATGGACTTCCTTTCTCACGACATGGCGAACATCATCACACCAGTGAAATCTTACGCTGAGATGATTTCGGGGGATGAAAGGGTACCACCCAAGATAGTGAAGTACTCCATGGGTATTGTGAACCAGATCGATCATGCATCTTCTTCGATTGTCCGCATGAGAAAACTGTCTGAAATCGCGAGAGATCTGGCTGCAGGTCATGCCTCAAGCATGGACCTTGGCGATGCCTTCCGAAGCGGGAAGACGTTGCTCGAACAAAGGAATCCAAAAAGGAAACTCAATCTCGTCCTCGAGTCTCCTGCACGAGTGCCAATCAGCTTTGCGGGGGCGGGCAACATCGAGGACGTCATCGTTGAGATCCTTGATTTAGGGGCGAGGCACTCCATACATGATGCTGTCACTGTCGTAGCGAGAATCAGTGAGATCGAAGACCGAATGAAGACTCCCTTCTGGCATGTTCAGGTGGACTTCTCTAAAGTCTATGTGCCTGAGAGCCTGGACCTCTCAACGATCGATGTTTTTGACGCCGCCGAGCGGATGAGACGAGGAGTCTTCTCGGACGCATCGTTTCTCGCGTCCGTCATTCAGCTCCTCGGAGGAGGACTCCAAGCGGAGAGGCTTGTCGGAGCAGAGTCGATCGGAACTCTCCGGATTGTCATGCAGATCCCGAAACCACCGGTTCCTGTTCCACCTTCTGGACATGAGACGGATCACTCTCTTGCGAGCGGGAACAATGCGGACCGCGTAGCCTAGCGTGCGATGATTTCGTATGTGGAATAAGCGCCTCTCCTACTAGAGAAGCAAAGAAGGAAAGGTCGGGACACACCATTTCCCCTCGGGTGTCAGACTGTTGGACCTCCATCCTTCTGTGTCATGCTCTACAGAGACCAATCAAGAACGACATCCTGGAAAGGCATAAACGTCGGCACGGCATGATCCCTCCTGGATTATGGCCCGGAATCTACCGGTGACCAAAGTTGGGTTCGAAGGGATTCGAACCCTTCGACAGCCAGTATGTTGGGGAAGGTCGTCAATCAGCAGGGAATTGAACTCGAAATCAAACCTCTATGTGAAGAGGCCCTCGCGGCTTCTTCCAAATCACTTTTCTTCTTCTTTTTGGTTTCGCCTCCTATCGTCGATTCTGCAGTCTCGCACTCGGGTCGGGGTGTTGAGCGGACAAACCTCTATTCGCGGTTCTCCCGCACTATGGCCGCTTCGTCCCTTGTCAGGGATCTTGCCCCAATCCCCTTCACGCACTCGTCCGTGCAGGTTTAGTCACGGGGTTGAATCCTTGACCGTGATACGGTTCCCTCGTCTTGAGCATCCAGTAGATGATATGGGCGAGCTTTCTCGCTGTTGCGGTCGTAGCCCTGTTCTTGCCCCGCCTCTTCTCCAGCTTCGAGTGGAACTTCGAGAGCCTCGACTCTGGATGGATGTGCCTGTGGATGTGCACCGTCTCGATGAGGATCCACCTCAGATATGCGGATCCTTCCTTGCTGATGCCACCGTAGTGTACGGTGGAAGCCGACTGGCTCACGGTCGGCACGAGTCCCGCATATGCTGCGAGCCTCTCTGGGTCCGGGAACCTGTTGATATCGTCTATCTCCGCATGGATGAGGAGGGCGCCGTAGAATCCGATGCCCGGGACCGTCGCTATGAGCTGTGCATCGGGTCTTCGCTTGAACTCGACCAGCAACTGCTGGTTCATCACCTCGATCTGAGCCTGGATTCTCTCGAGGCAATCCAGGCTCGAGGTGACGGTCGGGATATCGAGGCTCCGCATCCTCTCGATATCCTTCTTCGTGAACGGTGTCTTGAGCTCAGGCGGGCGTCTTTCACCCCGCCTAAGGAGTTCGGCGTGGATTCGGTTCTTGAAGCTCGTTGATTGTCTCGACAGATAGACCCTCTGTCTCACGAGCTGCCTGAGGTCCCTGATGTCCCTGGAGGGGACCCAGGACCTCGGTATGAGGTCCGCTCTCAGCAGCTGGGCGAGGGTCTCGGCATCGACCTTGTCGGTCTTGACCCTGGCTTCCGCGATCGCCCTCACCTTCAAGGGATGAGCGAGGACGACCTCGAACCCCCTGTCCTCGATTCCCTCGTAGATGTACTCCCAGATGCCCGTCGACTCGAGGACGAACTTGGCATCCTTGATCCCAGCGAGGAATACGTCCAGGCTCTCATGAGTGGACGGGAACCTCTCGTTAGAGAGGGCCCGCCCTCGTTCATCTATCACGCACGCCTGACAGAATTCTTTATGCACGTCCAGTCCTATGTATAGCATGGCCTCTCGCCTCTCGGTTCGTAGTGCGGGTTAAAACCGCGGTTGTACGAATTGGCGAGTGGCCTCTTCTACATACCATCCTCTTTCATTCTTTCTCTTCTCGGGAGCATTATTATCAACATATAGGAATCAGGAGAGAGTATGAGAGTTCGAGCAAGGGTTGCCTTTACGGCGCCTGACGACAGAGCCAGAGAGCTTCTATCGAGGTATGGACTAAGATCCAAGGCGAAAGACAGCTCTGTCGTCTACATTTTTGTGGACGATGAGAACTACGAACCTTTTGTAAATGAATTGGAGCAGCAGGAATATCATCCAGTAGTGTTCAAAGAACCTGTCTTCACAAAGAAGGAGATGGAATCTGCTGAGTTCTTCGAAGTCTCGCTAGTGGCACAATGGGGATATCCTCAGCCAGAGGACGACTTCGGATACGAGAAGATATCATTTGACCAATCGACCGCCTGTCCCCTCTGCGGACAAGGAGCGACTCAGATAAAACCCTATTTCATATCTGGGTATCCAAAGTTTGGGAGGAGCGACATTACCGCGTTGTTCTGGACTTATGACCTGTTGATTGACCGGAGGCTGAAGGATCTCATCGAGGGCGCAAAGCTAACGGGTGTCGAGTTCTGGCCTCTGTTTGTGTATTCTGACAAGGGGCAAGGCAAACCAGTAGAAGGAGCTTATGAACTTTACATTACACATGAGTTGCCGCCAGCGGCACCCTCTACGGAGTTTCCCATTGTCAATAGGCTGCCAAGGGGAATGAAGCCCTGCAGATGCGGGAGACTCGGCAGGAACCTCCCCCTCCAATTCCACTATGAGCGCAGAGATTTGGATGGAGCGATGGATTTCAACAAGACTCACGAATGGCTGGGAGGTGCGCTCGGAACGACGCGTGTTGAAATCGTGAGTCGGGAGGTCTATGAGCTATTCACTCAAAACAAGATCAGGGGCGTCAAGTTCTCGGCCGTTGCAATCGAGGATTGACTGGCACTGGCACCACGAACCCATTGGGATTTGAACCCACCAAATTGACTAGCTCAACACGAAAAGGTACAAGACCGCCCATTTATCGCGTCTTTGGAAGGCAACGGAAAACCCGACCTAAAACCCTCTCTTTTTCCTTATGTGTCTTCTCGTCCGAGGATGGGGCATCTAGGGATCCCCAGTCTGCCTTCTCTGCATGGAATCCCACTTCATGATGAAATTCCCGGAATCCAGGAGTTTCTGTGCACCTGGTCCAGTGTATATGAGCCAGTCCTCCTTCCTGAAGTTCTTCCTGACCCATCTCACCAATCTCTCGAACCACTTGATGAGTTCTTGGTCCTTCTTGACCCATTGTCTGGTATTCTCGTCGAAGTGGCTGTAGAATTCAGCATATACCCTGCCTCGCGCGAACCTATCTTCGATAAGAGCGGATCTTGAAAACTCAACTACATCTGAAGCGTAGTGGTCAATGTAATAGTGATTCTGCTCGGGGATGAATTCCGTAACAACTTTGTGGGAGATATCTAGGTTCAGCAGATACAGGCTCAGCCAGAAATCGTCGGTCTCAGTTGTCGGAAGGTGGTCAAGCGGGTGGAATTCTGGTGTCATGGACCTGTAGGGAAGTATTGCCAGGTTGCAGGTGCTTCTCGCATAGTCCAGGAAAACCTTCTCGTCTTCGGTTGTTGTTGCTGTGACACATAATTCTTAACGTCCGGGGCTCATATTGTCTGGCTGAATGAGCAAAAGCTCATTCAGGATGGGATGCATTAATGGGCGGTCTCTGTCTCTTCAGGAGGGACTGGCGGAAGATAGGTATGGTGCTGGCTGGTGAACCCGCAAGGTTCTTCAAGATAGCCAAGAAGGTGGTCTGGGAAGAACCCGAACCTTGGATCTGGAAACCGAAGTACGTCGACGACGACAAACGCAGGGTCGGACGCCCTCCAGAGTTCATGGCCCGACCACTGGTCATGCTGTGCCTCTGGAGGATATACTCGGGCAAGTCCTACAGATGGATGGAGGGCTACCTCGAAGGCAACCACGAATTCAGACACGAGGTCGGCCTCGGGGACGAGTGGCCAGCATATGAGACCATACGCAGGGCCATGTTCTATCTCGACGAGTCCTATCTCAGACGCCTGAACAAACGCATCCTCGCAGAGCTAAAAAAAACATCGGCTGAAGGTGAGCGTTGATTCTACAGGCGTGGGCACGAAACTCTTCGACCGCTGGCTATCCCATCCGACCGACAGGTCGAAGGACTTCGTCAAGTTCCATGCCGCAATAGACGACAGAGGGGCGGCCCACGCGATCGCCATCACCGACGGAGCTACGAACGACACCATCGTCCTCCCGTACCTCCTCCACGACATCGACGCCCGATTGGGCGTCGTCAGAGCTGACAAGGGGTACCTCTCAAAGGACAACGTCCAGTGCGTCGAGGACTTGGGCGCTGTCCCGTTCATCAAGCCCAAGTCCTACTCCAAGATGCTGAGCTGCGGACGGCCCGCATGGAGACATATGATGTTCAGGCACAAGAAGGACCCGGACGGGTTCCTCAGGGAGTACAACCAGCAGAGGAGGGCCGAGGCGTTCTTCTCCAACATGAAGAGGCGTTTCGGCCCGTCAGTCAAGAGCCGCATCGGGACGATGCGGCGCAGGGAGGTCTGGATGAGGTGTCTGATCATGAACATCCTGGTGGTGGCAGGCGAGGAAGTTGAGAGGGAGCTGAAGGTGGCGGGCTAATTATCTGTCACAGCAGGTTGTTGTGAAGAAGTTGATCTGTCTGCCCATTGAGGTCGACCCTCAATCGCCTTTCCTCCCCTATGGGCTTTTCCCAACTCGGCGACAGAATAAGAACTAAGGAACTTTGATTATTCCTATTGCCACACGGTCTTCTTCCGGTATCTTCTTCCGGTTGAGAATGCCAACGACTGCTTCCTCTGCTCCTTTGTGGAAGGTTTCCACTGCAGCCTCCAGTTTGGGTCCAAAATAGAATTCCCTTCCCTTGAATATGAAAATGTGGCTCCTCAGATTGATCTGTCCCAGGTCTGGTTTTCCAGCAGCAGCTTCTTGCTCTATGTGTTCGAGACAATTGCGAAAATGGTTTATCTCACGGAGCAAGTCGATGTGTCTCTTCCTCAGTTCGGTAATCTCTGGTTCATTCTTGACGCTGCTTTTCATTACTCCGTTTTCAAAGGATAGTTTGAGTCTCTTCAGGGCGACCAGTAGAAAATGAAAATCGGTGAAGAGCTCGCTCATCTTCTCCGAATACAGCCTTCCTCTTGAGCCGCTAGCCTTGTTCACTTCCGGTCCTTTCAAATGGAGTTGGTTCAGAATTCCAATCTCTTCCTTCACTCGCTTGAATTGGATTCGAACTTCCACCATTGCATGGGTCATTAGTCTCAGTGACCTCATTGCGTCATTCTTCGAATACAACAGAATTGCAGCCACTGGAACCAAGCTGCTTGGCTCTTTCATTGATCTCAGCACTAGTTTGGCTGATATTTGGAGCTTGGCCTTTGCTCCCCTATGGGCTTTGGCGCCTTTTCATTACATGCGCCTCTAAAGCGTCAACTCCTTTGTCAATTGCATGCACAAGTAAGAGGGTGAAAATGGCAATCGCCAAGAAGAGCGAACCTATTCCGATGTAGAAATAGGGGTTGATAACGTCCATCGGAACATTTGGGGAAGCGGCCAGCGAGAAGGTCATGGCTAGAAATGAAAGACCCACAACTAGTAGAATCTCTGCAATCTGCCAGACCTTGTCAAGCATCCGCTTCTTGTCCTCAATAGACCATCTTCTCTCTAATGCGTGAATAAGCTCAATCTTGCATCTCGTTTCCGGGCACAAATCGGGGCCATAGAGACTCATAGGGAACACCATTTGGCAAATCGCCTTTCCTCCCCTATGGTCTTTTCCCAACTGGGCGACAGAAGTCTTGTTCTGTTTCTTGTTTAGTATTGTGTGGGCATGAAGGGGCCTGAACCTCAATATCAGCCAGATTCAGTAGTTCGTAATCACCTCCACCACGAGCCAGCAGCTGATTTCTTATCCCGCACTCTGACATCCAGTATGAACTCGTACTTCCTCTCGAGGAAACGCCTTCCCGTTGTAATATTTGTTGTACTCGACGTTCTGAGAGGACTCCTGCACGCGTTCTGCGCGAATTTAGGCGTGTGTTAGGGGGCAAGTCCTTCGAGACGGAGAAGGATGCCCTAAAGAAGCCGTTGTGTCTAGCGCCCTCGCTAAAATCATCGAGAAGGCCCTCAGAGCGAACTTCCGGCATCGCGTCTTTTTCTCGGGCGTGAGCGTGATATTAGTGTTATCGACTCCCTCGACGGACTTTCCTGATGCTTTCGAGCGACTTCCCGTGGTTTTCGAGCGGTGTTCGAGATGGATTTCGAGCGAGTTTCGAGATGGGTTTCGAGCAGTTTCAAGATGGATTTCGAGCGAGTTTCGAGCGAACTTTCACGTCATTTTCCCGTGCATCTTTCGGAGCCAGACAGTTTTCCACCCTTCGGGGTGAATAGACCGTCTCGTGCTTTCTTTGAACATGATTCTTCTTGATGCGTGTTCGTCGGCAAAAAGAAAAATACTTGCACCGTCAATGTTCAACAGATGCCTAGAGTCCTTGACATTCGAGACTTCAATCGCGCTAGAGGGGCATATGGATGGCATCGCTAAAGCCCGATCGCTTGCAACTACCATATGAGAGTCTCGGTAAGGGCTCACCCTACTTCCTAGACTTGGAGGTGAGTCGTCCAGCCTCGATATATATCCTGTGCCCTTCGCTGAAGAAGAGCACATAATCCCCCTCGCTGGCGCCAAGCATCTCCTTCACCTTCTTGGGGAGCGTTATCTGGCCCTTCGTGGTCACGCGCGCTTCCGCAATATGTGCAGGTGCCATGAACCACGGATATAAGGACTATGAACTTATATCAAGCCAATGAATCACGGAAATCGGAAAGTCTATATTCAGGGAGGAAGCTCCACTTCCTTGAGAAAAGCATGACATTTAGGAAGCCTGGGTTTGCTGCAGTGGGTCAAAGAGGATCCACAGGAATTAGAGTCACGACCGTCATCCTAGCAGGATTCGCATGTCTCTTGCTTCTGACCACAAGTGCAGGAGTGGTGTCGGCAGCACAGACCACCGTGAACTACAGCATCAGGACACAGGACCATTTTCCAGATGTTTCGCGATTGGATGTGATAGTCCAGACCGAGTGGAGCGTGCAGTATATCGCCAACGATGGATCAGGGGTGCCGGGGGCTTCTGTGTCATACCCTATCACCGCAACAGCCGGGCCAGGTTCTATCACCGTCTGGTGGTGGTACAACGGGACTCTTGTCGAGAAGAACGGTTCACAGGCCGTGCCTCATAACACTCCAATTGGTGACGAGACGAACATCCCTATACCTCTTGAAGCAGGCATCATTATCTGGATCACAATCTATGCGTCTATTGATAGCGTTGTTTCAAGCACTGGCCCCGGGTCAGTTTCTCCGTCAACTCTAAGTTGGACCGCATGGGGAACACAGACTGCACAGGTATCAGTGGATTCCGGCGCACAGAATGGCGAGACGATAGCCCTCTCGACGACCACAACATATGCTGAGACTTTGACGGTCACTTTCGAATCCACTTTTCCACCCGAGAACTTGAGCGGCTCCCCTATCAGCATGATGGGAGCGGGTGACAGCCCGCTCACGAATACGGTGACCGTGGTTGCGCCACCGATTCCGGAGTTCAGCGTATTCCTACTGGTGGCTGTCGTCACAATTCTAGCCTTGCTCCTTTGCGGTATGAAGCGAAGAAGGCTATCTGGGTAAGACAGCGGTGCCAGAGTCGCCCTTTCTCTGCCATCTCGAACAGACAGAGAGAGCAGTCTGATAGAGAGGTTCCAGGCGAACCCCGGCCGGTCCATCATTGACTTCGTTGCTTTGGCTGCTGGTCCTCTTAGGTTCGACTCCCTTCAGACCCAAACGTTCCCATCCGTGCTGGTCTCGATTGGAGGGCTTAACAGCCAAAAGCAAGATTATGTCATGAACCCATCCTGTTGACAGTGCGGTGGTTCCTATCGCATTCGGAACGGTCCTCAGAGAGAGACGGGTGTCGCTGATACTCATCACACTTGTTGTGACGTCGATTGTCTTCTCCCTGACACTAGTCCTCGTCAACCTGAGAACGGTCGTGTTTCCGACGACGACCTTCCTCGTCGTCCACACGATTCTCGAGGTGTTCACCGTCTGTGTGTCCTTCAGCATCTTCGCCGTGCGTTGGTCTTCCATGAGGCCAATTCCGGATTCCCAGAGCCTTTTCATCGGAGTGGCATTCTTCTCTGTGGCCATAATCCACGTCCTGCATTTCTTGACCTACAGTGGGATGCCAGTCTTTCTTGAATCCTATTCCGTCTCCACGCCGGTCCACTATTGGATGCTTGCCCGGCTGACGTTCGCTGTCGCATTGCTGGCCGCGGCCTTCTTGCCCAGCGATCGGACATATAGATGGGTGCCACCGCCTTTGACGCTGGTTCTCTTCACTGTCTACACGCTCTCCGCTATCCTTCTCGTGGCACTGTACTCGAGCGAGCTCCCTGCGATGATCGTTCCGGGTGAAGGGCTCACAGCAATCAAGATAGGGCTCGAATACGTGGCGATTGCGTTGATGGCCGCCGCGGTCTGCCTGTACTGGCGGATCGCCGCCCGGACCGGTGAACTGATGTACTTCCTGCTTGCGTCGGCTCTCGTACTGGGGATCTTCGAGGAGCTGTCGTTCACTCTCTACAAGAGCGTGTTCGACGCGTTCAACCTGCTCGGACATCTCTTCGGTTTTGTGAGCTTCCTGTTCATCTACCTGGCGCTCTTCAGGTCCTCAGTGAGAAGACCGTATGAGAAACTGCAGGAAGCCAAGGGGGAGGTCGAATCAAGGACCAAGGAGGCCGAGACTGCCAAGTTGAAGGCGCAAACTTATCTGGACTTCCTCAGCCACGACATCACGAACATCCTCTCTCCGATCACACTATACGGCGAGCTGATATCGAAGAATGAGAAGGCCCCGCCTGAGGTCAGGAGGTACGCTGCGAAGATACTGAGCCAGGGAGAGCTGACCGCCTCTTTCGTCACCAATCTGAGGAGGTTCACTCAAGCCGAGAGGTCCGCACCAGCGGGGTTCAAGCCCCTCGACCTGAGGAAGGCTCTTTCCGAGGCGGAGAGCGAAGTCCGGAAAAGGTATCCTGGCAAACGATTTGACATCGCTTACGCGGTGCCAGGGGCTGGTCCCATCACCACCATTGGTGCTGGCTACATCGAGGACGTCGTGGACGAGGTCTTCGACAATGCAGCAAAGCACTCGCCCGGCCACGAGGTGCGAATCGAAGTGGGAGTCGAATCCGTCGTCAAGGCAGAAGAGGGACCTTACTGGCGCATGGTGATTTCGGACCACGGTCCCGGCATCCCTGACGAGGCAAAGGTGACCCTCAGCAGCGATGTATTCGACCCAGAGAAGCGGCTCGCACGGGGGATTGCCTCGAAGCTTTCGTTCATGTCGCTCGTGGTCGAGCAGATGGGCGGGGAGATGCGCATAGTGGACAGGGTCCGTGGAGACCACACGAAGGGAACGAAGGTCGTGCTGACGCTGCCCGCCCGCGTCTGAGGGCTGTTCTGGAGCGAGGAGTCAATGCGACGCGTGGCACAATCACTGAAAGGATGATAGTGTCCTGTGAGCGCTCGGCCGATATCCCGGTCCGATACGCTTGACCACAGATCCAAAACCTCAGGCGCCGCTCATTTGCCACGAGAGGCAAGATGCTATTATGGCCGAGTCGCAATACTGGATTTGGCATGACCAGCGGATTCATCGAGATCAGGACTCCTGCGGACCTACATCAGGCCTTGACAAAGGCAAAGAAGATCGAGGAGGCATTCGAGCAAGTTCTCCATTGGCAGGGCTTCCTGACGATTAGGGACTCCGAAACGGGAAAGCTCCTCGGCAGGCTCGTCCGCGATTCCGAGACTCATGGGCGCCAGGTCGACTCGCTCATCAGAATGGTAGAACCCTTCGCACCCACCCGTCAGGAAGAACGGATTGCGCCGATAGTCATTGACGGTGACGACGAGACGCAATTCCTCCAGAAGCTCCTGGAAGCGGAGGACCTGGCCTACTATGTGTACTCCGCGATTCTTGATGCGCTGGAGCACCGCGACCTGCAGAGCATAGGGGACGAACTGAACACCAAGAAGTACCGCCAAGTGCTCGGCCAGCTGGTCTCGGCCGAGAGAGAACATCGCGAGCTTGTATCACAGCTTCTTGCAACCAAAAGCCAATCGTGAGGTCTATTCTTCCCACCCTTTGTGGGGTCTTCTTCCGGCGAGCCAGTATTGAGATTGGAGCTCTGGTCGCATCTTGTCCTCTCAATTGGTATCTCTAACCGGCCCTCTCCTCCCTCTGCTGGGCAACCTCCTCGGATTTAGTGCAGGCGAGTAACGCTTATAAGAAGACTGGTGGTTGGCTAAGGGAAAGAATGCCTGGCTACTCTCTGTCCTTTGAGAGGGCCTTCGGGTCCCGGTCAGGGGTCAGAAACTTCAGGCGACCCTTGTCCATCGAAGCGTAGCCGATTTCGCAGAAGAATTGGACGTCCTCCTGTCTGGAGGATTCGCACTCGATGATTCTTGGTGGGACGCTACAGCGAAGGCCGCGATTACCCTTTGTGCGCACACTGGGCTGCGGTCTTCGGAGCTTCGTCTCTCCAGACTCGCAGACATCGATCTGGAGCGGGTGGAGATCTGCGTCAGCTCGCCGAAAGAGATGGCGCGATGGGCGAACGGGACAGAACGGGCGCCGATAATGCCCGGCTGCGAGGACGTCATGAGAGACTACCTTGAACGAAGGCAGATTGCGCTGGCTGGAATCGGGGAGACCGATGTCTCGGCCATAAAGGCCACTGTCATCGCGATCGAGATTCCGACTAAACGATATCCTCCTAGTACTGATGCCGCCGTCGCCTTTCCCGAACGCATTCCACATGGCCCCAATCAGCCCTTTTTAGATACTCGAGGATGGCCTTGTGCGTCTTGCTATTCGGTTTTATGAGTATGCTCTTCCTACAAATGAAACAGGGAAACCAAATCTGGAACTTCTCGGATGCTTCGTAATAGCCCTTCTGGTAGGCCTCGGTTTCCGCTTCGCAATAGCCTTTCTGGTAGGCCTCGGCTTCGTTGGCGGAGGTCGTGAGCCCCTTCTTGACAAGGTCGGCATAGCTCAAACCCGGCGTTTCGTCCCTAATCTCGTCGAGTATCACCTTCAGTGACTCGGTTAGGCGGACGGTAACTTTCGGGTTCTTCTTCTCGTAGCGGATTCTTGACGGCGGAACGTGTCGGGGCATGAGTGGGAAACGAGTATGGTCTCCTATATATAGTCTCATATATGGTCTGCTATGTGGTCTCCGGTATGATGAGCGCTATGGTGTTGCGATGATGCACCATGCGCGGGCGGGAAAATGGTGATAAACCTTCAATGTCGGGGACATCCTATCGCAGGACCGTCCGAGGACGACGGCTGCATGAAAATGAGCCAGACGATCTTGTCTACTGAGAAAATGAATGAAAAATGCATGAGAAATGCACGAAAATATGACCTCGGCGGAGACCAATCGTGATCTAGGTAGAGAAAATCGCAATAGCTCCAATGACCTCCAGGAGATATTGGAAAGAGTGAGAGTAAGTTACCCATTAAGTGGGGTTGGACGACATCACCTTCCCAGGATTCGTCGGGACAGTTGTATGAGGGTGCGTATAATCGGGGATATCTGCAATCTTCTTCTGGCGAAGACTATCAGAATTGACAACCCTTTCCGCCCGAGGATCTGAGCAGCTCCCCAGTCAGCATGATGGGATCAGGCGACAACCCGATCACGAATACAGTGACCGTAGTTGCGCCGCCGATTCCCGAGTTCAGCGCGCTCCTATCAATGGCGCTCATGGCAATGCTGATTTTGCTCCTCTGCGATGTGAAGCGAAGAAGATTACATAGGTGAGACACCCGAGTCAGAATCGCCTTTCTCATCCATCTTGAACAATCCGCGAGTGCTTTTTCGATAGGGAGGTCTCGGTCCGTTCTCAATCGACCCGTGATTGCTTTCATCACCTTGCAAGTTGGCTCACCTCGGGTTCGGTTCCCTTCGGGCCCGCTACTGCGGATTCGTAGTCAGCATATGTGATCCCTGAGCCGATACCATTAGTATCCAGCCAGCATCCCAAGTTCAAACACGGCTCTCGTGAGAAGAGATTGTGGGGAAGGCGATAGGGCAGCTCTTTCTCACGTGCAAGAAAGACTTGAAAGAGCCTGGATCTAGACCTTGGACGGTCTACTTCTATCCGGTAGACTCCACGAGAAGTCAACGCACGTCAGGGTCAAAGTGCCGATCGACCTGATTGACTTCCCTTCTTCTCGGCAGAGAAATCTGTGATATTCACTCCAATTCCAATTGCTGTGCCGTTTATCGTCAGTCTTTCGTATTGCCTAGTGCGCACCAATTTCAGGTCCGTCCTGTGTTTCTCGGACCAAGATGCACTCTGAAAGTCCAAAGGCTCAGACTCATGCTTGATCTCAAACTGGGGTATTGTGTTTTGGTCAATCTGAAGTGGACCCGGCGCAGAGAATTCGATTCTTGCATCCAATTGCATCTGTAGTTCGATTGAATGTGCAAACCGAGTGGCAGCAATAGCCCGAAGTGATGGATGATCAAGAATGAAAGCCAGTGCGGAGATGTACAGGTCGACCAAGAAAGCAGTCCTTGAATGTACCTCGGGAATAATACTGTCTAGGTCTCCTCCTCCGTGTATGAGTTTGCCGCGCAACTCCGTCACCAATTTCAGGTCTCTGATTTCGCCTAGTCTTGTTCTCTCCACGAAAGCCATCAATCCCAAGGTAGAAGGTGGGCCTGCTAGAGCGCCACAATTTGGACAGGCCAGAACTGAACCACACTTGGAACACTTTCTCGTCCCAACTGCACCAATCCTCTTTGCCAGAATATACTCAAGATACTCAGCAGCGAGCCACAACAATAGGAATCTTTCGATTGGGTCCGGAGTGGCCTGGGCTCTTCTATATAACCTGAGGCTCATCACAGTTCTTAACCTGATGGAAGGCTCGGTCAGGCTAGAGATCCGATCAGCTATTTCCTTGATTGCATCTGAGTCGGTGGTGAGGGATGGAACCTTGGTTACGTCGAGCTGTTCGCATTGAACCAGCCGATGCGAACTAATGTCGTCATCCGTCGTAAAAGCCAGGAAAAAACTCGGGTGTGAGGCGGCCACTCCTGTTAGAAGTGAGACCAGTGCCGAAATATATTCAACGTCTTGCCTGGACATCTGAATTGCTGACTCGATGCTCTCTGACCTAAGGGAACTTACGTAGGCAATCCCAGCTTTCTTGGGAGAGCTCCCCGGTCCGCTAGGAATCATGTTTCCAATGCTTGTTAGCCGAGTACGGTTTCCGCCACTCATATCCATAACGATAGGTTTGCTGAGTAATGCGGCGGGAATCTGGTGGTGTATAACGGTGTATCTGTTTGTCACGATTGCTCCTCCTGTGCATGTTCGAGAACCGAACTAAGAATGACTAATCTCCGTCTCCTATATGCAATCATTGGATCTATGCGACTCAAATTCGCCTTGCTGACATTGGGCAACTCGTAGTCTTCTTTCTAGGATCGGGAAGCGTCCCCACCTCAACGAAAAAACTGATGTCCTCCGGCCAGCGTGGGCCAACTTCACCGATGTTACAAAGCCGATGAAGGCGCGTAGAATATGGTGTACTGCACAGTGCTTTTGGCTGAGAGATTGCCTTTGAAGCATCACCCCAGCAAGGGACAGCTTGTCCTTCAAAATCCCTACCACAACCGATGGGAATGTACAAATCGCGAATCCTTTATGGAGGCGTTCCTTCTGTCGACAAGATAGTAGAGATCGTTTCCAAGGGAGCCAAAGGACTCTTACGCATGAGGAAAGGAGTTTAGCTCGGTGCAATAATCCTCTGATCGGAAAAGAGCCAGGCTTTCGAGTGTGCACACGGCTTCAGTAAAAAGAGACCAAAGGGAAAGACAGACGACATAGAAAGTGAGAATAGCGGCTATTCGTTGTCATCAGAGAAGGCCTTATTCGGATCCAACGTCATCAGGAGATTGACCTCAAGATGAAAGAAGACGAAGAACTCAACAAGACATTCGCTCGAGTCTACAGCCTCATCGGCAATGGTGAATATCAGGCTGCCTTTGATTGCTTGCGTAATCTGAAAATACCAAAGGCCAGGGACATTCTTGTCGACATTAATATCGCGGGTTTCTTGATAGACATCGGATACGGACTGAAGGACCCTAAAATCGTAGAAACAGGACTCTCAAAAGCAAAGAGAATGCTGAGAAAAGCCACCTCTCCATCTCTCGAAGGACATCTTCTGTATGACATCGCAAATGCGTACTATGCGCTCTTCCGGATCAAATATGAGGGACATACGCATCCGCCTATTCCTTATGTGGACGAGCTTCTGCAAGGAGACAAGTCTTTTCTAAGAAAAGCGATTGAAAAAGAAAGGTATCTTGAAGAAGACCTCAAGAAGAGACTCTGGACCAACTATGGAAATTGTCTCGATAGTCTGAATCGCAGTGCTGAGGCAATCTATGCATATGACAAGGTAATGGAATTGGATCCTCAAGATCCGATGGCATTGGGAAACAAAGCAATCGCTCTTATGAAATTTGCCGATATCTCAGGTGCATATCGAATTGCAGCATACATCAAGTCACATCAAATGCTCAAAAGAGCTATTTCATTCAAGGATGAGATAACTAACAAAGCTGACGTCTCAGCTGTCGTGGACTTTTCAAGAGCAATCGAGACTATCGAAGAAAGGGTTCACGATAAGAACATTCTTCGACTAAACATCAGACACGACAGATTCGAAACCACGGGAATGACGGATTTTGAGAGAGCATACATTGATTTCTGCACTGCCAATCGGCTGTTTCTCAATCTTCACATCCACGAGGAAGAGTGTGAGCCATCTGTCGTTGATTCAATATTCATTAGCCCTATAAGAGCACCTGAGGCTTCCGATGAAGTCTGGGAGTTGATAAAGTATCTCAATCAGGTGAAAGAAGACTTCGCAGTGGCCAGATTGCTGCTCTTTCAATCCCAGTTCAAGAGGGACGATCTCATTCGCATTAGCAGAAGGACAACGTTTGTGAATGCACCAATCGATGGCGCATTCAATCTATACATAGGACTACTCAAAGCCGCTTTCAAAGAGGTTTATGGAATTCTGGACAAAATCGCAGTATTCATGAATAAGTACTACAATATTGGACTGGATGAAAAATGCATTTGCTTCGATTCTTTCAACTCCTCAGAATCGATATGGAGAAACGACCGCCACGAGATTCGAGAAGAGATCTCGGGATCGACCAATCCAAGTCTCTACGCACTATATGACATTGCCTTAGATTTCAACTCGAGAGATTATGAAAGATATAGACAAATCAGGAATTCTTTGGTACATCGAAAACTAGTAGTCCTTCTACCTGATGCTTCTTCCGACAATGGAGTTGATCATGATGAGAGAATCTCATACGATGTTCTTGTTGCTCGTACGATTGGGCTCTTTCAAATAGTGAGATCTGCAATAATCTATCTTGTGAATGGAGTTCAGTTCGAGGAATTGAGAGACTCTAAACACTTCACTCGCAAAATCGTTCCGGTGCAATTCGATACAGAGCAGACTTTTCCGTTCGATGACTAACAGACAAGACTCAATTGTCATATTCTGGATTTGGTGTCAGCCTGCATTCAGATATTGAGAAGCTGCTACCTTGAGATACGATTCGGGCTGGCCTAGTGCTTCCTCTTCTCGATGTGAGAAATCAGGCTCCTATCCCGCTCGATTAGGTCATCTATGTAAGGACATCGACTCTTGCTAGATGACTGACTAGAAGCCTCTTCTGCCTGTCGTTCTCTTTCATTCTTCTCCCGATTACGTTAATGCCTTCGGCTTGAATATCTTCTTTCTCTTCCCTCTGTCGCATTCATGCAAGTATGCTAGGACCTGCCCTAATGCCGTTGACAAGTCTACATTTATATTGGTCCTGTTTCTGGTTCTCATGTCGAAAAGATTAGTATTCGGTCCCTTGAGTTCAACCAAGTCGAGGAAACCATCATTCCTTCTTAACATCGAGTTCGAACTTGTTGCTGCCGGGTGGGAAATTCACCTTACTCTCAATCAAATGATACTCGATTCCGGCGAATTCCAAGAGACGTTTTCGATTGAAGTAAGACCGTCGCACAAGGGGTACCGTGCCACCAAAATCGTCTTAATCGCACCGAATGCTATCTTTCTGAGGTATTCCTCGAGAAGGCGGTTCACGAATGAAGTGCAAGAGAAAGGGATGTGGAAGGGAGTCAGTCACACGAGGCTACTGCGACATGCATTACAGGAGGTGGTTGAAGCAAGGGGTCACGGGTCCATCAATGGCCACCGTCAGGAAACTGACAAATACGGAAGACAAAGAGATGATTCGCCTCTACAAGATGTATTCGAGCACGAGGAAGGTCGCGGACAGGCTCGGGATCAACCCGGAGACAGTTCGTAGGCATCTGATGGACCTTGGCGTGGAGTTGGTCCCACCTGGATCTGGGACAGCATTTTACGTGAATGAGCGCTTCTTTGACAAGTGGTCTCCCGAGATGGCCTGGTGTCTTGGCCTTCTGTGGACAGATGGCCACATATCGAAGGATGGATCGGTCGACCTGACATCCAAGGACAGGGAAATGCTTGTGAAGTTCAGGAAACTGGTATCTGGCGAGCAGAGAATAACCAAGTGCAAGGACAAAAGGAACGACTACACTTGGTACAGGTTCCGGTTTGGATCCGTGAACATCGCTGCGAGATTGCATAAGATTGGCATCAAGACCAGTAAGAGCCGGACCGTCCGGCTCCCGAAGATTCCGCAGAAGTATCTTAGCCATTTCGTTCGGGGAGCGTTCGACGGCGATGGATCGGTGTACTGGGTGAAACGGGATAAGGTTCCTCAAGTGTCCTTCGCAACGAGACCAGAGGGAAGGAAGAATGACTTGGTCAAGGTTCTAGGGCAGAGAGGATACTGCGCCCATTCCTCGTTCGGCACGAAATTGGATCATAAGGGACGTGGCCCTTCCAAGGTGATTGGGCACTGTTGGAAGGTGACAATCAACAGGCTCGACGACATCGGGAGATTCAATGCCTGGATCTATCGGGGCTCTTCGAAAGACACGAGGCTTGAGCGAAAGCATCGGACCTTCGAGAGACTGATCAACCGGTATCTGAACAAGTAGGGCTTTTGGATTCGGGCAACCCGAACCCATGTAATCCGGAGGTTTTCACATTGAAGACCGTGTCGGCAATCACAAGTCCATGCGGGGCTAGATGGGCAACATCTTGATGATGAACAAGCCATCGGAAGCTACTGCTCGTCTTTCACTCCCTGTGTTCCTTTCTCAGAAGAACACAACAAGGATAGCCACCACCAAAACGGAAACGCCGAAGAACAATACGGTCTGTACGTCAATTTTCTTGATGCCAGCGATCCAGTCAAAGAACCCAAAGAAAGCCTCCCGCAGAGTTCGCCATCTGAACGAAGCAGTAATCAGAGTCGCGAAGAAGAATGCAATCGAGGCGTTCACAAGACCTTCGACAATGCCACTTGGTGGATTCCTAACAATGGAATAAACGTAGAAGGAGATGTATACGGACAGCCACACTCCTAGCAAGGCCGCACGATGTGCTTTCCATGTCTGGTCGACATGCTTCTCCTTGCTGACCTCATGTGAAGCTATCGCTGCCCCCTCCTGGAAGATGTTTCTGAGATCATCGAACATCTGTTGGTTGTACTTCGGATTCTTCTCTTTCTCCAGCGGTTCGAGCACTTCCAGAAGAAAGGATACCTGGTCTAGAGTGGTCAGCTTCCTCACGAATTCTCCTCTTGCCAGACAAGAATCATACAGACGCCAGATGTGGTAGAAGTGATGTGTGCATATTCTCCGTGCGTTGTCTAACTCTTCTCCTTTTGATGATTTCTTGCTCAGTTCGTCCTTGAACTTCGCAGCAAAGACTTGACCGTGGGCCTCCTTCCATTCTGCTAGTTCTGTCATTGCATCAAACATGTCTGGGGAACTATGTGAGCGAACAACACTTGACAGAATCGAAGCCCGAATATCTCTTCTCATGAGACTTGCTGTGAGAAGTGATGCAACTGCTGCAACAGCTGCAATGAAAATGCCCACTATCGCCCATTCTTCCATAGACAATCCCAATGCCATATTCCTCGTCTTCCTGAGCCGCGTTCTACGATATGGTCTTTTCCCAATCGAGCAATAGGCTGGACGCGGAGTGTGACCGCCAAGGTTCCTAGATCCCGCCTTTGAACTACCGCCATGATCTCCAAACGCCATAAGCGGAAAAGACTAGTCCCCACATTACGGCTGCGAAACTTGCCACGACAAGCACCCATACAATCGAATCGTTTTCAGGTTGGAATATCCCTGAGACCAAGATAGCCAATGTGAACACAGCCGCGCCAATACCAAGTACAGTCAGTCCAGACTCTATCCACTTCATTCGTTCCTTCCGGCAATCTTCGATTTCCCACCTTTCGTTCAGTTTGCTCTCAAGATCGTCGATTCTCGCCACTATTCGTGCTATGATGACTTCCGTTGCCGAGTCTGGTTGGGATTCGTTCATGAGAAATCGCCTGCTTGCATAGAATCGACCTTCATTCCCTATCGTCTTTTGCACGGACTTCCGTTCGCCTTTCCTTCCTCTATGTGGAAGAGGCACTCACCGATGTTCTGAATCGCTCTTCATTCTCTTTTTGTTTTGCCTCCTGTTGTCGATCTGATTGGGTTTGGCGGACAAGCCTCTATTCGCGGTTTTCCCGCACTATGGCAGCTTCGTCCATTGTCAGGGATCTGCCCCAATCCCCCCTTGAATACTCTCTCCTCAAGAGCAATGGAGCAGCCGTTCTCAGAGAATGATTATATAATGGGTTGGGTCCATTAACCAAAGATGCGTCTGCGTCGGTTTCACATTGAGAACTTCCGATCCACTGAAGACTCGGGTGAAGTTGAAATTGGAGATATCGCGGTCCTAGTTGGCAAGAATGAGAGTGGAAAGACATCCATTCTGAAAGCCCTCGAGAAACTTGACGTGGGCAAAGAGCTTTCTTTTGATGAGTTACGCGAATTTCCCCGAAAACGGTATCACGAATTTCGCAAGGACCTGGCGTATCCGGTTGTGAACGCAAGGTTCGAACTCAACGACAAGGATCGCCTCATTCTCAAGGATGCTAGCCCTGACTTGGCTGAGACTACCTATGTTACGGTTTCTCTGGACTTTGGGGGAAAAAGATCAATTCGGTTTGAGCCCAAGATGCCTCATCCAATCAGAATTGAGGACTGTCCAGACGAAAAGGCACAAATCGATAAGGCGCTTTCCGCTCTTCTCGCTGTCACCGGGAACCCCGACATCGATCCCATCAAGGACCAAGTCAAGAAGATAGTTGAGGACCTAGTCGGTTCAGTCTCCAAAGAATTGGACACGGAATACGATGCTGCAATAGCCAAAGCGAACTCAGCAACCAACAGACTAGCAACCCTCGACACAAATCCTCAAAGAAAACAATATCTTTCTCAGATAATCAAAGCCATCGAAAGCTTCCTTTTGCGCATGACGGTCGCTGACCGGGCTGTCACGCAGATCATGCCCCGATTCGTATATTTCGACGTTTACCAGGAGCTTGAGAACCGCGTTCAGCTTCCAGCTTTTCTTCAGCGCATGAAGCAAGGGGCGATGACAAGAGAAGATCGTACTGCTGATACCTTATTCAAACTTGTAGGCCTCGATATCGAGCGACTTGTCAGTCTCAATCGCACAGATCAGAAAGACTTGCATGACATTGAAAGAGACAAAGACATAAGGGCATTGCTTGTAAACCGAGCATCGATCGGATTGACGGGTCATCTAGTTGACATCTGGAAGCAAAGAAAGAGTCGTGTTGAATTCAGCTTGGACGGGGACTATCTTCGACTTTGGGTCGTTGATGAAAAAGACCAATCAAGGTTAGAGTATGAAGAGCAGAGCAAGGGGTTTCACTGGTTTTTCTCCTTCTACGTAATCTTCAATGTTGAAGCCGATCGAGGTCATAAAGACGCTATTCTGTTGCTTGACGAGCCAGGACTTCATCTTCATCCTGGAGCTCAAGAAGAGATGATCAAGATACTCAGAGAACTCTCAGAGCGAAACCAGATCATCTATACAACGCATTCTCCGTTCATGATTGATATGGACCACTTAGAAACTGTCCGGCTAACCGTCTTGGAGGAAGGATCCGGGACCCGGGTCTTAGACGTAGGCCAAACAGTTGACCCCGACACCCTGTTTCCGATTCAAGCAGCAATAGGATATTCCCTGTCTCAATCTCTTTTTGTTGGCAAGCGAAACTTGGTTGTGGAGGGCGTTACGGATTTTTGGTTATTGTCTTCAGTCGCGAACCTACTGAGGCAAGCGAATCTCCCTTCACTTGACCAAGACATAGTCATTACCCCAGCCGGAGGTGCTAGAAAAGTCACCTATCTGTCTTCTCTAATGACAGGGCAGAAATTGAAGATAGGCGTTCTTTTGGACTCAGACCCTCAAGGGAGGTCGACAAGGGAGCAATTGATAAAATCAAAACTTGTCAAAGAAAAATATACTGTACTCCTAGAGGAAGTCCTCGGCAATGGATGCGAATGTGAGATGGAAGATCTGCTGACAGAAGAATTCTATGTCAGGGCTGTGAACGAAGCATATAGCAAAGAACTCGCTGGCAATCCTTTGAAGATCCCGTTGCGAGAAGGAATGCTTCGTGTGACTCAAAGGGTTGAAAAGGCAATGGAAGAGCGAGGAATCCAGTTCAACAAAACCAGACCCGCTCGACATCTCCTAGATTTCTTTGGCAAGGCTTTGGCAAAGGACCTGCCGCCGAAGCTTATTGATAACTTTGCAAGGCTTTTCAATCTGATAAATGAGAGGGTGCCCAAGTAGAGTCTCTAATGACAATGTCTGAGTGTAAGAGGCTGCTGGTGTTCATCCGCCTTTAGATCTCCCTTCATCGGTTTGCCAATTTCACTAGGGCCCTGATCAATGAGCCTTGACATTCGGACCTCGGTGACATGAAATAAGCCGCCAGAGAACGCGAGTAGGCAGCAACTACATCTTTGACCAGGAATCCCGGCAGAAATAGAGCGACACGAGGTCCCTCATATGTCCGTCAGGCATTCCTGCGCCATTCAAGAAACTTCGTGCGATCTTGAATTTGTTGTACTCCCTCTCCGTTAGCCGCTCAGCCCCGCCATTCTCGAAGAATCTCATTGTAGGTTTCTCGGCTTGCTGGACGGTCACATCTTCCCTCGATCCCTTGACCGGCATCCATGCTTTCCTGCCGTCTTCGAGAGTCACGAGCTTCCAGTTCTTCAGTTCGTCGGTGCGTCCAGTTTGCAATAGGTAGCCAACTATATACGTGTTCCACATTTCCCCCAAGATCTTCCGGATTTGTGCCATTTCGCTATCGGAATCATCTTTCTCATTTGAGTTGCTTTTGACCCACCTGACGTATTTTCGCCCTTTCGGAGTCAGCGAGTAGACAAAGACCCGCCTGCCATCGTATTTCTCTTTGCGCCGATGGACAAGTCCCATCTTGTGCAAACGGCCAAAATCCATCTGCACGTGATTGAGGTTCTTCTGGTCGAGTTCGTAATGGCAATATGTGTATTCTTTCACACTGATTGACCGACCCAGTTCTCGTTCGATCAATCTGTTCAGACTCAGTAGTCTATCTCTGAATTTCATGAAGATATTCTCTCGCAGAATTCCTAGGCTGTTTTCACATATTAGTGTTTTTTGCCCCTCATTCCTCACAACCATTTCTCGATTGGGATTCTTTCAGCACCGTTGATTCAAATCCTGTTCCATGCATCCACTCCAAAGCCTCCTCCAGGCCTTCTTTTCGATACATCGGGTATTCATGAAAACAAAACTAATGGCAACAGTTTGATACACTATTCAACAAATCATAGAAGTTATTAGTACAAGACCGTCCAATTCGGAGACGTGGAATCCAGACTTCCTAGTTTACCAGTCAAGAATCATGGTCTTTTCTCGAACCACTATCTTCAACATATCCTGCCAACTTCACCCGAATGGTCTTCCAACGAGCATGAGGGTGTCTTCGGAATCATTCTTGAAATCTTCGAACGAGAGAAGGCATTTCTGAAACCTAATTTGAGGGAGTCGCAGCTTGAGAATCATTTCTTTCGTCCAGTATTCGGAGCACTTGGGTTTACTCTTGAGGTACAGGCTGACGTACCAGCCAGTGCTGATTTTCCTGATTATGCACTGTTCAAGGACCGGGGTGACTTGGATGATGCTCACCGCAATAAGGGAACGCGAGACTTCTACAATAAGGCTCTCGCGGTTGGAGAAGTCAAGAAATGGGATACTGAACTTGATAGACTTGGAAGAGATCGGCATGACAAGCGAAGGAATCCGAGCTTCCAGATATGGCTCTATCTTCAAGAGACGACGCCCCTGTGGGGCATCCTCTCAAACGGTCGAAAATGGCGACTCTATCATAAAGACAGTCTACTTGATTCCTATTATGAAGTCGATCTGGTCAGAATTCTTGAAACTGTAGACGTTGAGGCGTTCCGCAATTTCTACTACTTCTTCAGGAAGGAGGCTTTCATACCATGCCCCGACGGATTGACGTTCCTCAACAGGGTGCTTAGAGGTTCAGAGACATATGCTCATGAAGTTGGAGAAAACCTCAAGGAGAATGTGTATAAGGCGCTCCGTATACTGGCTCAAGGCTTTTTCAATTGGAATGACAACGGACTCGATACAAGGAATGAAGCGCATATGCAGCTTGTCCAAGACAATGTCATGCGACTTCTCTACCGTCTTCTGTTCATACTCTACGCGGAAGGAAGAGGGTTGCTCAGCACACCGTCATATCTAGAATCCGACTACAGCATCCACAAACTCAAGCACGAGATTGCTGAGAAGAGAGATGCTGGCTATCCAGTATTACCAACTGGTAGCTCATACTGGACACGCCTGAGAGACCTCTTCGGGTTGATAGATCTCGGTAGCGAAGCACTTGGAATTTCCCGTGATTCGTTCTACGTTCCTCCTTACAATGGCGGCCTTTTTGACCGAGGCCAGAACGAATTCCTTGAACGCCACGTAATCGGAGACTATGCTCTTGCAGAGGCCATCGACTTATTGGCTCGGGCTCCTTCAAACGGAGGTCCGCTCGGATTCGTGGATTACTCTACTCTGGGAATAAGGCATCTCGGGAGTATCTACGAAGGTCTGCTCGAATATCGTCTGCGTATTGCTGCTCAACCAATGGTTGCTGTCGGCACGAAGTTGAGATGGACGGATTACCAAGAACTTGCCAGTCAACGCAAGAAAACGCTCTCTTTCGAAGAGTTGCCCTCGGAGAACCGTGCAGGAGCGGGCGACCTCTATCTCACAACTGAGAGCAACACGCGCAAGGCAACTGGTTCCTACTATACGCCTGAGTCAATTGTGAAGTATATTGTCGAACACACGCTTGGTCCAATACTGGATGAGAAATGGAAAAAGGCATCGGAGACCGGAGAAAGGCTGAAGGATGCCACGCTCTCAGTCCGAGTTCTCGATCCAGCTATGGGATCGGGACATTTCCTGGTGGGTGCAACGGAATTTCTCGCTGCTAGACTCCTTAGAGCGATCGAGATAGATGTTGAGAAAGGGTGGCTCGCTGACGAAGAGGTGGCTCACTGCACGCCGGATTGGGCAAAGCGAGAAGTCATCGCCCATTGCATATACGGTGTCGATTTGAATGAACTTGCGGTCGAGCTAGCCAAGGTCAGCCTGTGGCTAGCCACAATCAGCAAAGAGAAGCCACTATCCTTTTTGGATCATCATCTCAAGTGTGGGAATAGTCTGATAGGCTCGAGAATCGTAGATCTCGCGTGGCTGCCTCACGAACGCCCAAAAAATGCGGCGGGACATTATGACAAGCCCTTCGGTCTTGTGGAGAAGATCATCACCAGACTAAGCGAATTGGATTCGATATCGGATGAAACAATAGATGATGTGAAGCGGAAAGCAAAGCTGTTCCACCAGCTAGTGGAATCGGATGAGTATCTCCGCATAAAGGCTCTTGCGGATGTTCATACGGGACTAGATTTCATCAAGGCTGATTTCGAGAGTATCAGGAAAGGATACATGGACCTCGTCAACGAGGCTTACTACGGGAACAGGGAGCAATGGCTTAGAAGATTCGGAACTAGCTGGGCTCAAGAGGCTGAAGAACGAGGAAAGCAAATGCATTTCTTCCATTGGGAACTCGAATTCCCAGATGTCTTCTTTGAGGATGGAGCCGTTAAGGAAAGAAAAGGCTTCGATGCAGTAGTAGGAAACCCGCCATATGTGAGAATATATCGTGGACGTATTTCCGAAGAGGATGCGGCATATTACACGAGAGTCTTCGAAGCCGCCCATATGAAGTTCGATTTGTACCTTTTGTTCGTGGAGATGGGGTTGAATATTCTGGCACCTGGCGGTCGCTTCAGCATGATAATTCCAGACAAATGGATGAGCTCCCCGTATGGCGAGCCACTAAGGAAGAAGATCTTGAAGCTGCGTTTCGAGAGTCTTCTTGATCTCAGGGGAACGCGCGTGTTTGAAGGAGTTGCTGTGGACAATGTCATACCCATTGTCTCCAAGAACGAGGCGAGAGAAGAGGACACGGTCGACATTCTGCTGAGCCAAGCTAGTCCTTCGGGTCTAGTGGAGGTGTTTTCAACCGCTCGCATCAAACAGAGTGATTTCAGAGAGCTTGACGGATCTCAAATCAGAACGGAGATGTCTGGTTCATCGGACAGTCTCCTGAGGAAGATCCGAGCAAAGTCGATTCCACTTGGGAAGATATGCTATGCTAATTGGGGGCTGCGAACGGGCACCAAAGAGAAGACCCTTCAGATGATTAGTAACCGCAAAGAGGGCCCGACGTACAAGCCTTTGATTCGTGGCGACGATATTGATGACAGGTATAGCATAGCTGAACCAACCCAGTTTATCGACTATGACGTCTCCAGACTCTACAACGCGATGTTCCCCGAACTCTTTGAGAATCCGAAGATTTTTTTCAGAAAGATCAGCGGAGAACGAGGCTTGATGGCGGTAATTGATGAGGGGGGCAATTACGGTTTCTCAACGGTTATCGTCGCTATTCGTCACACCTGTCTCGAGGGGATCAAGCGGACTAAGGTCATACCACCTACGCCAGAGTCCAGAGAGTATGAGAACTTGCGCTACCTCCTTGCTCTGGTGAACTCGAAGCTGCTGAGATGGTACTACGATACGCTTCTCTCGGACAAACTCAGTGTCGTTCCGAATCACGTCAAAGAACTGCCCATAAGGAAGATTGTGTTCTCCACCCCCGAATCTCGATGTTCTAAGCTTGTCGACGAAGGCAAGAGAATGTATGAAGCTTATCTGGACGATCGCAGCTTTGAGAGGTGGAACGATTTCCTCCAGGAGAGGCTCTCCGCCACGCCTGAGGAAAGCGACATCGTCTACATGCTTCTCGATTACCTGGCCGATTGCTTGTTGAAGATGCACAAGGAGAAGCACAAGGCTGTCAGGAATTTCTTGGAGTGGGTCGGCTCGCCAATTGGTCTTGGCGTATCTCTGAGGACTCTTGCTAACAGGGGCAGATTCGAGGAGTTCTATAAGCAGCCAATGTTGGGTACCACTGATGATTGCGAAGAGCTTGAGCGGGTGTTTGCTCGGAACAAGGTAAAGATTGACGGAGATCAGCTGGTGAGATTTAGGGCAGAATATGAGAAGGCTGCGAGAACCTTGACTCCTCTTCTTCAACGAGCAGCCGCAACGGATGCGCTCATTGATTTCATTACCTACATGTTGTACGGTCTCAGTCAGGATGAGATTGCACTGGTTGAGAAGTGTCAGGCCAATACTGTGTAAAGACCACTTTCATACACGTAGAAACTAGGCAAATGCCGCTCCTCGCTCTAAGCCAGGCTCTCAGGTTCATATGCGATAGCATGCACGCGGCTGATCGTCAGGAACGTCCCCAGGGAGGAAAGGCGATTGAGTACATAGACAAACGGGGAATGAAAGAGACTGGATGGGAATCGTTAACTAGAATGAGGATGGTGCACATGAGGATGACGAGTGCGACAGCGATGGACTATGGGCAGTTTTACGATCTTGAGTCGTACCTTTTCAAGACCGTCAGTGATAAGTTCCGAGAACAGGGATTCCTCTGCGCCTTCGACTTCTTCTGCATCATCATCTGGAAGGCCAACCGCGCCAAGAGTAAGATCGCCCAGAAGATAATGGACATCTCCTCAGACAGTCTCAGCGGAGGGAGCCTCGAAGAACGGGTCCATTACCTGACGAAGACCCTCTCCGAGAGACAGACACCGAAGGACAGATTGCGTTATCTCTTAAATGACTTGAAGTTCCGACTCCCCATGGCGTCGGCGATTCTCACGGTCCTCTACCCAGACGAGTTCACCATCTATGATGTGAGAGTCTGCAACCAACTGTCGGGGAAGGAGAGACACCTTCGACTCGTCAATAGATCGGATTTTGAGGAAGTCTGGGAAGGTTACATGGCCTTCAAGAAAGCAGTTGAAGACGCTGTTCCCCACGTGTCAGGCCTCAGGGACAAGGACAGGTACCTCTGGGGCAAGTCTTTCTATGAGCAATTGTCCACGGACATACGGAATGAATTCAAGATCTCCAAGTCGGTGTGACGGGGCCTCGGAAAAGCCCCGGTAGCGAAATGACTTGGGGAGCCCCAACATGCATTAAGGAATGTCTATCTAGAGGCACACCAATTGACTTTGTTGAATAGGAGGGGACCAGATGGAGAAAATCCAGTTCAAGAACGCTTTCTTCATCAAGCTCGGAAGAGAAGGGGAATGGGAAGAATCGAGCATCAAAGAGGGAAAAGTGCGCATCGGATGGCACGAAATCAGTCTCCGGACTATTAACAAGGGCGATTGGGATGGAATCACGGCCCGCCTCAGGAAAAGTTACGGGAACAAAGGTGTCGGAACTCGAGATGCCAACGCACTGCGAACCATCGCGGAATCGACTTCAGAAGACATATGGATCACTTTCCATGCATCAAAGCTCTGGTGGTGTCGACTAAGGGATGGAAAGGTCAAAGATGATAGTATTTCCAAACACCGTGTTGTCCTGGGCAAATGGAATGATCAGAATATCAATGGGAGAACGCTCTATGTTTACGACATACCGGGCAGTCTGTCCAAGGTCCGTGCATTCCGAGCCACTGTCTGCAGAGTTGAACCAGCTGATGATTTGAGACGCGTGATCAATTCCGAGCAAAGCAGAGTGTACCATAACGTCCAGCTGGCGAAGGATGCTCTAGCAAGACGGCTTGAATCGGCGATATCTAGGTTGCATTGGAAGGACTTTGAGATTCTTGTAGATCTCATTTTCAGCAGATCGAACCTCAAGAGAACCGGAGGGGTTGGAAAAGCAAAGGACTATTCGGATATCGAATTGGAGGATCAAATCACGGGAGATTGATATTTGATTCAAGTCAAGTCTCAAGCTTCTTTGAGGGATTTCAGGGACTACGCAGATGATTTTCCATCTGGTCAATTCAGAAGGCTCTACTTCATCGTACATTCGCCAGATAAGTCCCTTGAGAGCTATGACGGCACAGAATACGACGAGGTTGAGTTGATCCTTCCGAATAGGATTTCCATGATGGTGGCTGACTGTGGGCTTGTCAACTGGGTTCTGGACAAGGTAAGATGACTTGCGGAAGTCCAACTCTGGGCAAACGCTGACTTCCTGCCATGATGTCCGCTCCGATAGACTTCTCTTGATCATTGTACATTATAGGCCATTTACTCATGATTCGCGTCTCCGGCACTCGTTCCTTTGTCGGAGATACCTGTTCGTCATCTTGAGTATCTTCGTTTCCGTCCTGTCAATCAACTCATCGTATTCTTGTCCAAATACCAGATAGATTTTCTTTCCTGCCTTGACCTCTTCACTCAGTATTTTCGAGAGCTTTCTGACAATATTCTTTGCTTTCTTCCCCGGCGGACTGTTTTCAGAAGACCTTATTCCCAGAATTACTGTTGCATTGTTGAGACTGAACTTCTCTCCGCGCATCTGTCGACGTACGCTCAGATAATCTGCCATATAGATATTGAAGAGGTCTCCAATTATCTTCTTCGGGTCAGCTTTTTCCTCCTCAATCTCACAAACCAGAAATGCTCTTTGCGGTCTTTTCAAATCAATGACTGCGATGTCTACATGGGAAAGAGTGGTAGCGCTTGAGTATGTTCTTCCAAGATAGGGGACTGCTATTCCCTTAGACTTTGATCCGTGATCTGCCGCCAGAAAGAGACTGTTAGCCTCGAAAACCGGTTCATCCGATAGTCTATCACCGAGTTTGCCGGTATACTCACCATGTTTTTTCGGTTCCATTTCCATGATTGAGGACATCTATGGAGCAATCCATGAACCTTTCCATTCTGATTCCGTCATCAATGTTCTCATTTACTTGTAAGCCTCAGGAGAATTGGAGGATACTTCTTCTTAGCGTACGCGAAAACCAATGAAGATTCAAAATGGCAAGAGGCTCTCGAGGGGCGACATCGTCGAGATTGAATGGCTCGACAAGCACCCAACCGACAGGCTTACGCACCTCGAGATCGAAGATCTCGTCTCGCCAATCCACAACGCTTTTTCCTGCGACATCGACAATCGTGAAATGATTTGCGACCCGGACTCAAGCGATGTAGTGATATCGCGACACAAATAACTATAATGGATAGAGCGGCATGCTAGACAAATGCTCTCTCCAGCCGAGATATCAGCCCTTTACGAGGGATTCAGGACTAAGCACGAAGCTGTATCAGATTTGGTGAGGCCCAGCTTTCTGCCTCATGTCGATCATGCCGTATTTGGTAATCTTGAGAACGGAGACTTGTATGGCTGGATTCCTTCCTCTCAGTGCGTGACAATCCTCTTGTGTGAGGCGCCTCCATGGAAGTACCAAACAGAGCGAAAAGGCCCCTATTTCTACTCTGATGAAAGTGGAAGAGGACAGAGTCCCAGTTCGATGATTTTCAAAGGACTGGGTATTCGGGCGGAGAACAAACTCCACGGACTGCACAACTTCAAAGGAGCGGGGTACCTTCTCCTTGACTCCATCAAATGCCCAATCAAGAGCAAGCTGACTCGTCGTACACACAGCGCTGAGTTGGAGGACCTCGTAAACATCTCGCGGAAGATCGTCAAGAATGAGTTCGAGGAGCTAGTCGCCCACGGCAAGCAACTTAGGTGCGTCGTTGCGTCAGGCAATACAGCCTTGAAGCTAATGGATGATTTCTGCGACAAGAACGGTGGGCTCCCAATTGGCGATCTGAGGAATTGGATGGCAAAATGGCCTGAAGGCAAGGTCGTAATGTCACACTACGCCCCTGTCCTTCCCTGGTTCCTGCCTTCAGGAAGGAACCCACTAGCAGGACGGAGTTTCGACGGTGGACGGCTTAAGAAAGCCATCGATCACTGCCTTGATCAGTGAGAGTCCATTCGATGTATCGTTTAGACTCTTGAGTCAGATGTGGCACTACACCAGAATTCTAGATCGCCGAAAGGAATGACGTTTCGTGGGACCTGGAGTTCAGCTCGGTGCAATAATCCTCTGATTGACGCCTCATTTGCCCCTTAAGGACTTCCTGTTCTGGCACTCATCCCATGATGAAGGAGGCGTAGCCACTTACTCTTTAAATGCGTTTCGGGAATCCTCTATATGACCAGCAGCCTATACATACACGGGAGGAATGAGTTCATGTACTGCTCCAATTGTGGGAATGTTATTCCAGACAACGCAAAGTTCTGCAGCAAATGCGGCGTCTCCGTTGCTGGCCAAGGATCGCCGCTTCCCTCCTATGCCCAGACATCAACTTCGTTCCCTCCGCCTGGAGAGTATCAGCCTCCTGGCCGGATCCAGAGTAGACGTGGCGGCGCCGGGAAGGCGATCGTCATAGTCGCTGTTGTAGTCGTGGCTTTGTTGATCGTTGTCGTCGTTGCTATGAGCCTCTCCTCCATAACTGGGTCAAGCGCAACTATCACCGTCACTATTCATTCGACCCACGCTCTGAACACAGTCAGCTACAGTCTGTACGTTGATGGCTCCTTGAAGGCCTCTGGTTCCGTATCTGCGCTAGCAACGGTTACAAAGACAATCACTCATCACTGGGAATCCAGCGACGGCGAGACAGTGGTGGTGAGCGCGACCTCATCCGGTGGAGGGCTTGGTAGCCAGAGCGATCAGCAGACTCTGACTTTGAGCCCTGGAGGCAGCTACGCCGCAAACCTGTACATCTAGGAAATGCTGTTGCGCACAGAGCCGAGGTTGCGGTGAATCGAACGACTGCTGTTCCTGCATGTGCACATAACTTTGAAAGAAGGCACAAGGAAAATCGAGGATTAGGAGTCTAGCTCAGTGCAATTCTCTGATTTGGAAAGAGCTAGACTTCTAATCACATACACCGTTTCTTGCGAGGGATCCAAAGCTCTGACGGCGTCTGACGGTGGAAGATAGACAGTTGATTTCTTCTTCTGAGAAGAAGGGTAGGGGGCCTGAACTGACACCGATTGCCATTCAAAGACGCGTGCACAACTCCTGATTACAAGTAGTCTTAAGTGCAGATAGGTCAATCTGAGGTATGGAGGGAATTGAACCGCACAATGCCCTTTGTGCGGACGTCCAATTCTACACCAGTTGTGGAGCGTGGGCCATGCTTGCACGGGATCATGTCTACTCAGGCATTCTTATTGTGTCGATGCTTATCCTTTCGATGCTACTAGTGATTCCGGAAGCGAATGCATGGCACGCTGATATCTCAATCGATGACCTCATTCCTGCCACTTCAGTGAACACTGTCTATGTGAACAATTCGACAACTCTTACGAATAACTTCGCTATCCTGGTGCATAACATAGGTAGCCAGTCAATGAAAATCACTTGGTTAGGGCTTCATTTTGACTGGGATCCCCTCCTTGATTCCAGCATGGGCGGCAGGTGGTGGGGAACATGGATAGATCACGAGGAAATAGTGGCGAGCGGCACAACTTATCAAGATGACTGGGTTCTTTTCGATGTCCCAAGGGAGGTTTCAACGGGTTATCATACTGCCACAGTCGGAATAGAGGTTGCTGACCCTGCTGCCGGTGGTGACTGGGGAACTTCTAGTAGAAGCTATTTTGATTTCAGCGTCTATGTTGCCACCGAACCTGCGACTTATTCCCCACCATCCAATCAGTCGCCGCACTCTCCAGTTCTTGTGGCTCTTGCAGTGGTATTAGCCATAGCCGCAGCAACAGTCATCTTTTTCGCAATGGACAGACGCAAGAAGAACGTGAAAGGAACTGCAAGCAGACAAGTAGCACCCATCAAAGCTGTCGGCGACCACATGTATTGCGACAATTGTGGTTCTACTTTGCTGGCTGACCATCCATACTGCCCGAGCTGTGGCAGAAAAAGAATGTGAAGGGAGGTGTACCAACATGAGAAGTGGAGACGTTGCCGCTAGCATCTTGCTGACGGTTGTTGGTGTGACACTTCGAACCAGTGGTTTGAATTGAGATCCCAGCAGCCGCATCCTAGCTATACCCGAAAGAAAAGATGGCGAAATGAGTTAGGCTCGGTGCAATAATCGTCTGATTGACGAAGAGTCAGATGTTCGAGTTCTCACACGGATATCCGAGCCGGATCGAGGTCCGACCGGTGTTGAAGGTTCAACCCCCATCGATAGCAAGGCGCAACCTAGAGTCCAAGCGGTTGTTACGAGATTGTCAGAGCAATTTTGAGACTTTCTCATTCATGGGTTCGACGCGAACACCGTTTTCGAGCATTCAGTCACATAAGTATCAATATCGGAAAAGGCAATGTGGCTGCAGTGGGGAAATGGCAATGAAGTGTCCTAATTGTGGAACGGAAAATCCAGAGACAGCAAGATTCTGTCAAGCATGTGCGCGAACATTGGGACCTGCGTATATCCAAGGCCTCGGAACTCCAGCGAGCGTACCCCCTTCTGTGCAGGGGAGGAATCCCCGAAGCAGGAGGACGACCTGGCTAGTCGCTTCCGCAGTTGCCATTGCAATAGTTATTGTGGTTCTTCTTGCAGTCGTATTGAATCCATCAACTTCTCCAGTTGCATCTATTCATGACGCTGACGGAGACGGACATGCCGACAGTACAGATGCCTTTCCGAATGACCCATCAGAGTGGCTCGACACGGACTTGGATGGAGTTGGAGACAACTCGGATGCTTTCCCAAATGATAGCACGCAATGGGTCGACCGAGATCATGACGGCCACGGCGACAATCCGCTAGGAATCAATCCTGATGCTTTCCCCGATGACCTGAGCGAGTGGAAAGACACTGACTCGGACGGAGTCGGAAACAACGCAGATTTCTACGATTCTGGAAACGGTAAGATCAAGATCTCCGTCGACTATTACATGGAGGATGGTACGGCGGACTTCTGGACATACGGAGACCCTTACTTCATCATAAGCGTAGACACTAATGTCGACAACGTGAACGATGTGACACAAACGAGCGACATATTCACGGATACCCAGACTCTGACCTCACCCTATTCTATAGTTGTTGATGTGCCGGACAATTGCGCTGCGGTGAAGTTCAGTATCCAGGTTTACGACGATGACTTGGGGAGCTATCAAGCAATTGACTATTGTCCGAGCCCGACAGGAGCATACTACATTCACACAGTGCCAGCTCCGTTCTCAGGCTCTTGGTCATATAACGGGAGTGATGATGGGATAAACGAAATTGATTGCATCCTCGACTATTCAATCTCTGTGACTGCATGATCAGACTGCATGCCATCAATACGGAGTATTGTCCATTACCGTTCACGTTCATCGCGAACTGAATCACTCAGAGAATCAAGTAGCGCGGTTCAGGACGCGAGGTTCACCTTGTTGATTTAAGCTATGGTCTTCGAGCTCACATACGGTTCATACAAAGAAAAGCCGATGGATAAGGAGCACTCGCTGCTCCTATCCCGAAATGGCAGAGAGGAAATTGAAGAAGGAGTTTAGCTCGGTGCAATAACCGCGAAACCAGAATCGGGAGAGGAATTGCATGAAGTCATCTAGAAACGCGCTCTTGAATTATCTTATCTTGCGGAGAACATTAAAATTTAGTCCAGAAACACAATACTAGTCTCCTGTGACAATCAACAAACTGCTTGCTGAGTCGATTCGGGACATTGTTGCCAATGAGATGGTTATTGGGATACATCATCTTGGCGATGGTTCTCCTCTTGTTAAAGTGTTTCCTGACTGGAAGAAGGATGTTCAGGACCAGACTTTCGTGACAGTCTCTCGAGAGGGCATAGAAAAAGTGGATCTCCTGGTTGAGCGGCTATTCCAGCTAAGGCCCGAGATAAGACAATCATGCTCTTTTGAACACCTCCAAGAAAGGATCATGGACGCACTATGTACTCTCAAGATATCTCTCCATGAGAAAGGCATACCAGAGAAGTGGTCTGAAGTTGACGAGCTATCTAATCTCCCGGATCTGGAGAAAGCCTTGCTGTCGAATATCAGAGAGAAGGAGGCTAGCTGGTATTTTGCGATTGGTCTCCGGAATCGATTGGGGAGAGAGTTCAGTACTTGCGGTGTTCAGTTCTTCTTGAATGATTCCAGATTCTTCGACCGCCTATGGAATGTCGCGCTAGGGAAGACAGAATCACCGCCGATGGATGCAAATCCGAGCAGACTGGAGAAGCATTTCAAGTCGCCTTGTTTTGCTGGAACTCGATTGAGTGCTTCTTGGAGCGATACTGCACTTGAAATGACGAGGTCAAGGATTCAGACCGCCGTCGGCGTTCTACGGCTAGTCGTTCCGGACTTGGACCTTTCTGAATCGACAGAGTACGTAGCGTTCAATCTTGATGAAAGCTATGTGCTCATCGGACCAGAACCTGAGGAGCTAAGCAAACCATTCTGGATGGTTTCTGAAAAATCAATATTGAAGATCATCGATGATCCAATGGTCGAGAGAATCAATGAGATGGTGGCAAAGAAGGATAGAACCGATCTCGAACAACGAACACTTCGCGCCATCTTCTGGTACGGAAGGGCAATTGACCATAGAGACAGAAGAGAAGCTATTCTAGATGCAGTAATCGGTCTTGAATCGCTTCTTCTTGAGAAGTTTCAGCAGAGGAAGTCTGCAGCAATTGCAGAAGGAGCTTCTTGGCTCATGTCAGATTCCGAGAATAAATGGATGTTCAGCTACAGTAGAATCCAGGACATATGTCGAATCAGAAACGAGATAGCTCACCAGGGGGAAATGCAGGTTAGCAGAAGGGATGTGAACTACTCAACCAGCGTCCTGAGAGAGGCCATTAGGAGAGTCGTCTTGTTGAGTGACCAAATGGCAAGTCTTGACGACCTTCTCGCTCGCAGCAAAAACAAGCAGAAGGTCCAGGTCATGCCTTAGCTCACGCCTCATTGGGCTAGTCTCCCGACTCTCTGGTATAATAGGGGGTCAAACCTCTTCGATCTGGAAAGAACCACGAAGATGGAAGAAGAAAAGGAGTTTTGCTCAGTGAAATAGTTGCTTAGACGCAGAGGAACTAATTCCTCAGCTCTGGCTTGACTGTCAAGCTAGTTCCAAAAGCAATCCCTCAGTCACCATCAAGCCAAGCGACATCATTCCCCCCAGGCCAGTTGTCGTGTCGCCAAATAACATCCATTTTCGCAATCTCCTCGATTCTAGGTCTACTGGCTGAATCTACTACCCATATCAATCTCAAATCGTGGAGGTCAAAGCCTATCACTGGCACAATATGCCAACCACCTCGGGGTGACAGCGCAAGAGATATCAGACACGCAGTATTCCTCACAATCAGATCTTCGACAAAACTGACTTTATCAGAACCATTCTTGAACGACTTCCACTTGATCCTTACATAAGGATATCCTAGTTCAACTGCTTTGGCAACAGAATCGAAGTTGTTCTCTGCCTTGCCCTGGGCTTGGAGGTTGAATTCCTCCTGGAAGTGATTGAAATCCACCCCTTTGATTCCCATGTATCTAATCAGCCATTCGTACCCAGCAGGGATGCAGCCCAACTCGGGGTCCCGCTGGATAACCAGAGTAGTGTTCCAGTTTCTCAGTTCAGGCACAAGTTCACCTCTATAGGCTTCCTCTAAGACTCCAACTTGAGTGAACTGTAATAGGATGTTTGAATCTAACGACTAGTTCTCTCAGTCCGACTCCGAAAGAAGTAGAGAGAACCACGCAGGGTTGCTAATAACGGCGTTATGTCGTGCTAATAGGGAATTGCTCGTTAGCACCTTCAGCAAGCCACGCGTCAGGTGTTTATAATGCAACAAGCATCGTACCTTGGATTGTGTCGCAGTGTCTCAAGAATCCGACATCAAGGAATGGTATTATCATTGGGGCAAGGGAAAGATCGTTTCCTTCGTTGTTAAAGCGAAGGAGAAGTATTCGACAGTTCTCCGCACCTTGAAGACGGCTTTGCAGAAGCATCATTTGCGCGAACAGGACATTGAAAGGATGTTCGTTGAGATAGAGAAAGAATCTGTGGAGCCTTTCAGAGATCGGGGCAACTACGGAATGCGAAAGCAAAGACTTGTCAAGCTGAGAAGCGGAATCCTTGGCAGAAGAACGGTCCAGAAGTAGTTTCGCAACCTAGTGTCAGCGCCGACCACGTCGGGACTGCTCTTGTTTCTCATCGTTCTCATTCGTCCTCATGAATCTCATTCTTCTTTTCAGCTCATCTCTGTCTATGACGCTTGAAGGTCATCGTCTTCATTCCTACTGCTCAATAAGACTTCTTGCTGCTCTGCTTCCGCTTCTCAGAATACGAGGCAGGAGAGCCCGTTGCTCATCGAAGGCAGATTAGCGTTTTACCTTGCGCCGTCGCTCTATCTTGATCGCCTTCGACTCCCGCTTCCTAACCAGAGGACCTAGTCTCAGCTCGAACCTTCTCGGATTGCCAGCTTTTGTCAATGTTCCTTCGAGAAAACCAGCCTTGATGAGAGGTTTGACGTTGCGCCAGAGGAACGAATAAGAAGCGCCCTTCTTCTTTCGCATACGCGGTCCCATCTTGTACTCTCTTGCAAGGCTACTAACCGTGTGAAAGGGCAGTGACTCGTCGATCTCATGACCTTTCTCCCTCTCGATAACGAGCTTCATGATCCTTCTTGCAGGTCTGCTCAATATTCTGTGCGCTTCATCGATTGTCATCTTAGATTCTGAACTTGTTTCGTTCATCGCTCACTGAGACAACACTATGACTAGTTAAGGGTTTCCTGAAAGCTGGAACGGACCATACGTCCTATTCTTGGTTCATATATTAATCGGTGAACCAATGCTACCCTGACCGATATAGTGTACCGATAACAATGGGAGGCAAGCTTCGCCCTCATTTGACCGTAGTTTCCGGCGTCGTTGAGAAGGCTCTCAGGGATGACCTAGACAAGATCAGAGCGAAGTATCACATCGAATCCCGCTCGAAGCTCATCGCACAGATTCTCAGGGACTATGTTCGCGGCCTGCGGTTAGGAGGAGGCTTAGATGGCGGCTTATAGACCCGAGCGGGGCCGCAGGCATGATGATAGCCCTTTGCACTGCAATCGTTCGCGGAAGGCTGCTTATAAGCACTCCTCGTCAGGACCAAGGGCAAGAACTGTCAATACCTCGGAATCGCATTCGGGTTCTCAGAGGCGACAACTTGCAGCGAGAGTTCGAAGAACATCTCGCGTGCAGGAGGACCGCTTCGTCGAGCAGGATACGCACGAGGAGCTGATCCATATGGGTCGGTATCCTTTCGTGTGTGCCTACAGGAGGTATCTAAGAGGAGTTCGTGCCAGACTGTCGGAGCTGACAATCGCCGAGAGAGAACGAAAGCTGCACCATATGGCAAGGCTGGTGCAAAGACTGCATGGAGTGGGAAAGATAGGGAGCACAAACCCCGCCAAGTTCGAGGAGGATGACATCATCGAGATCTTCCTTGCGCTCAAAGCTCGAGGAATCGCCTGCGAGACGCTGAGGAAGTATATCTCGATGCTGAAGTCTGTGACGAGGGAGTGCAGGAACACTGTGGTTGATGAGATGCTCGCGAAAGGGAAGCTTGTGGTAGGAAGCGACCGCAGAGAGCCGACATCGCTCGACAAGGACGAGCTAGAGGCTCTCCTCGATGCTTCTAAGCAGGTCTCCGGGTGGAAACGAGTCGTTTGCCGTTTCTCCATCGCGATGATGACCTTCATGATGCTGAGGCCAGGGGAGCTTCAGAAAGCATCCATCGGTGACCTGAACACGACCAAGTGGACGTTCTTGGTAGCCAATCCCAAGGGCAAGGAAAGATACGGTGAGGTCAAGCAGCTCCCAATCCCAGATGTGCTCAAGCCTTACGTGCTAGAGTACCTCGGTGAGAGGGACAGGATGTTGAGATCATGCGGAATTGAGAATGCCACTCCCCTGATCCCCTCTATCGTATGCAACAAAGCGGGGTTCTACACTCAGCAGGGTTTCGGACGGCTGAAGAAAGCGATTGTTGAGAAGTCTGGCATCCACTTCAAGTGGAAGACTCTGAGGCCAACCGGCGGCCAGCTTGCCCTGGACGCCGGCGTGCCGATAGATATGATATCTCGGATGATGAGGCACACATCTGTCCTGACGACGGAGCGGTACTACTGCCGCGCAAGGGCTGACCTTGCATACGCTCGTGTCAATGAGGCATACAACTCCCTCTTCGGACACGAGCCAGCTATCGCGGAGAAAAGTGTTTGAATTGGAATCTGAGGATAATTGTCTGGCTGCAACATGGAGTGGGCCCAACCGGATTTGAACCGGTGATCTACGCCGTGTAAGGGCGTTGTCATAACCGCTAGACCATGGGCCCTTTTGCGGAGCAGTCCTATGCGCGAGATTGTCTTAAAAGATTCTCATACCGCGGCCTTCTTTCCGACCTCGAACCCCTTCGCGAAGGCGTCTAGGTTCTCCTTGAGCTTTCTTGGGACGTTCTGCTCAAGAGCCTTTTCGAAGTCTTTTCGGGTCAGACCTGTGATACCCGTTCCCGCAAGCGCGCCCACCATGACGATGTTGGGAGACATCAGCACACCCGCCTCGAGCGCGAGCCTGCGAGCATCGACGAAAAGGAATCTCCGCGAGATTCCTTTGAATCCAGCCTCAACTTCCTCAGGGGTTGGATACTTCAGCTTCTGAGCTGACACGCTCAGGGGGGTCACCCTCTCCGTGGATGATAGCACGATTGTCTTCTTGCTCGACATGCATCTCGCTCTCAGGGTCTCGAGAGCTTCGAACGAGAGTATCACATCCGCCCGGCCATCGGGTATCAAAGGGCTGGAGACTTCGCCTATCCTAGCGGTACAGACGACCGATCCGCCTCTCTGGGCCATGCCGTGAGTCTCGCTGAGCAGGATGTTTTTCCCGGCGAAAACGGCAGCATCTCCTATGATCTTCGATGCCGTGATTATACCCTGGCCTCCGACCCCAACGAGGTAGATGTCGACCATCACTTGGCCTCCTTGATGGCCTTGTGCGGGCATACCTGAGCGCAGAACTCGCATCCGGCACAGAGCACTTCGTCAATGGTCTGGACCTTGTCGATGCTGGATATCGCAGGGCACTGGAACTTGTCAACGCAGGTACGGCACTTCTTGCACACTTCCTGGTCGATGAATTGCTTTTTCGCGATCGCGCCCTTCTCGTCCCTTGGCGCTATGAGCGCGCATTCTCGCCTAGATATGATGACCGAAACGCCAGGCTGGACCAGCGCTTCCTTGATAGTCTCCACAGTTGTCTTGAGGTCGTATGGATCGATTGCTTTCATCCACTTGACGCCGCATCCGATGACCACACCTTCAAGAGAAACGGGAGAGACATCCTCCCCGCAAGAATCCTTCGCACTGCCAGGGTGCGGCTGGTGCCCGGTCATCGCGGTCGTCTTGTTGTCGAGGATCATGAGCAAGAACTTGTGGCCGTGATGGACCGCATTAATCAGCCCTGGAACACCCGCATGATAGAAAGTCGAGTCCCCTATGAACGCGATCACTGGGAGTTCATTGACCTTCGCGAGCCCTCCCGCCGTCCCGACACTCGAGCCCATGCAGACAAGGAGGTCGGCTGTGCTGTACGGAGGCGCCACTCCAAGAGTATAGCATCCGATGTCCGATGCGAATATTGCCTTCCTGTCGGTCGCTTTGTTGACAGCGAAATATGTCGCACTGTGCGGACAGCCTGCGCACAACACCGGCGGCCGCAACGGCAGTTCGCATGTATCTATTGATGACGCGCTATTTGGCAGGCTCCCGATGCCAAATGCGGCTGCTAGACCTTTCGCCACGATCGCTTGGTCGAACTCGTGTGCTCTTGGGAACACTCCGTTGGCTTTTCCGACGATCTTTGTCTTGGCAGATGCCTGCTGGGCGAGCGCCCTGACCTGGACCTCGAGCACTGGTTCCAGCTCCTCAACAACCGCCACAAGTTCATGAGTCTTCAGGAATTCGATGATCTTTTTGCTTGGAAGGGGATTGGAGAAGCCGATCTTCAGAACGTCTATTGACATCCCCATTTCCTTTGCAGCGTCCAGAACATAGTTGGATGCAGCCGAGGATGTGATGATTCCTCTAGTTCCACCGGTTCCGATCTTCAGGACCAAGTTGAATGGTGAATCCTCTGAGAGCTGTTCTGCTCTTTTCAGACTCTCCAGGAGTGCGAGGTGTCTCACGCGAGCAACCGCGGGAACGGTGACGAACCTCTTGGGATCTTTCACGAACTCCTTTTTGGCAACGCCTCTCCTAATCTCGCCAACAACAACGGGTCCACGAACATGAGAGACCCTGGTCGTGGTCCTGACGATGACAGGCAGTTCGAGCTGTTCTGAGATATCGAATGCCCGCTTGGTCATCTCGTAACATTCTTGCGGGTTCGATGGTTCCAGCAGCGGTATCCCGCCAAGGAGCGCATAGTACCTGTTGTCTTGCTCATTCTGGCTCGAGTGACATGAGGGATCGTCAGCGGTGACAAGCACAAAGCCTCCCCGAGTACCAGTGTAGGCAAAAGTGAGGAGCGCGTCTGATGCAACGTTCACTCCGACGTGCTTCATGCTGACCAGCGCACGAACCCCCGAGGTCGCGGCTCCTATGGCTATCTCGGTCGCAACCATCTCGTTGACCGAGTACTCGAAGTAGATTCCAGCCTGCTTCGCCACTCTTGCGAGCGCGTCACCTATCTCGGATGCCGGTGTTCCGGGGTAAGTCGTTGCGACAGTGATGCCCGCCTCCAAGGCCGCTCTGGCTATCGCCTCGTTGCCGAGCAGAAGCACTTTCGACCCTGGGGGAGCCTCTAGAAGCCTGTCCATGACGCTGGTGTCATTGGGCAGGAGATGGAAATACCTTTTCCAGCTATCGGCAAAGCTCTCGAGAACACGACAGCTACCAATACTGGGGTAAGGGGCTTCGAGCGGCCTAGCACGCCGCTCGCGCTATCTTGAAATAAGGCGGAGAGGGTTCTGTCAGACCGTGGCTGGAAGGACTTTAGCTGAGAAGATATTGTCCAGGACGTCTGGAGTGGTGAACGCGAAAGCGGGCCAAATAGTCGAGGCCGCTCCAGATCTCGCGTTCTCCCATGAGAACACCTTCCTGGTTGGCAAGTCCTTCTCAGAACTTGGAGTGGCGCAGATATGGGACCCCAGCAAGGTCGTCGTGGTCCTCGATCACAGGACCCCTGCGAACACGATTCAGACCGCTGCCGCGCACGCGAGGATAAGGCAGCTCGTGAAGGAGCTCGGAATCGAGAAATTCTTCGATGTGGGCGAGGGCATCTGTCACCAGCTGTTGATTGAGCGTGGGCTGGCGAAGCCTGGTCAGCTCATATTGGGAGCCGATTCCCACACTACGACTGCAGGCGCGATAGGGGCATTTGCCACCGGGATCGGCGCGACCGAGATGGCGGGTGTGTGGGCAATAGGAAGTCTATGGCTCAAGATACCGGAAACGATCCGCGTCTCGTTGAACGGCCATCTCGCACACGGATGCTTCCCAAAGGACGTCTCGCTCCACCTCGCCTCCGTGCTCGGTCCTTCGGGTGCTGAGTACAAATGCATTGAGTTCACTGGCGGGCACATTATCGATACAACGATCTCGGGGCGCATGGTCCTCTGCAATATGGCTGCAGAGATTGGTGCGAAAGCAGCGGTCGTCCCTGCCGACTCCACCGTGATGGTCAGATATGTCGGATGTGGGCCTTTGCCTTGCGAGCCTGTCCAATCTGACCCTGATGCGAGCTTCGAGGACAAGCTCGATGTCAACGTCTCCAAAATACCTCCGATGGTCTCAGGTCCACATCAGATCGACAAGGTTGGAAGCGTTGAGAAGTTCGAAGGGGTCTCAGTGAACCAGGCATTCATCGGGACTTGCACGAACGGGAGGTTGGAGGACCTCGTGGTGGCCTCATCGATCCTGAAGGGACGAAAGGTGGCCAATGGATGCAGGCTGATCGTCGTTCCAGCATCGAGGACTGTTCTCGAAGAGGCCATCGATATGGGCCTGATCCAGACGATCCTGTCCGCTGGTGGGACGATACTTCCACCTGGTTGCGGACCCTGCCTCGGAGCACATGAAGGGGTTCTCGCATCTGGCGAGGTCTGCATCTCCTCCAGCAACAGGAACTTCCGGGGAAGGATGGGCTCCGAGGAGGCCGAGATATACCTTGCGAGCCCGGCTACTGTGGCTGCAAGTGCGATCAAGGGGAAGATCTCAGACCCCCGGGAGGTGCTGCCCAGTGAGCTCTAAAGGCCGGGTGTGGAGGTTCGGGGACGATGTCAACACAGATCTTGTCATCCCTGGTAGGTACCTCGACAATTATGATCCCGTACACCTCGCATCTCACGCTATGGAAGGCGTGAGCAAGGAGTTCGCAAAGAACGTCAGAAAGGGTGACACGGTCATCGCAGGACGGAATTTCGGATGCGGGTCGAGCAGGGAGCAAGCTGTAGTCGCGCTAAAGCGCGCCGGCGTATCGGCTGTAATTGCCAAGTCATTTGCACGTATATTCTACAGGAACGCGATCAACCTCGGCCTGCCCGTCATCATCTCCTCCGATGCAAGCGATCTCTTCATCGACGGAGACGTAGTCATCATAGATACGTCAGAAGGAGTCATGATGTCAGAATCACGGAAGGTCACAACTCGTATGGACCCGATTCCAGACCACTTGAGAAAGATTCTCGATGCTGGGGGCCTTGTCCCGTACATCAAGGAAGCTCTCGCTGGTCGTGCGAAGGCGTGACCGGTCTGCCAAGATTCGGCCCAACATCCATTAACTGCCAATCTGTACCCTGCGATCGATGGCAGGATTCTTTCTGGTAGATGAGCTTGGCTGGCTGGGTGTCGCATTCACCATCTTCCTTGTCGGCTATTTCCTGCTGCGGATCTTTGGCCACAGGCATTGACCAGCCTGCAAAGAATATTATACGCTGGGTCAATGACTACTCCGGGCCCGTGGGGTAGTTCGGATATCCTTTTGGCCTTCGAAGCCGACGACGTGGGTTCAAATCCCACCGGGCCCGCAGAGCTCCCTGTGGTCGGCAATTGAGAAAAGACCTTAGGGAAGGAAAGGCGATTCGCCATCAAGTCTGGGGATATGGCTGAAAACAAGGAAGATCTGGAGTCGCTTCTGAGCCGTGCGAATGAGCTGGAGAGGGAGTACGATTGGCTAGGTGCCGCAACCTTGTATCGCAGCGCCCTATCATCGTTCTCCGAGACGGGTGTAGCTAGGACAGCCCAAATCGGCGAATCACTTGCCTACGCCCTGTTCAAGGCGGCCTTCCAGGCCGACCGCCTGGAGGAGTTCAGGAGCCAGCTCGGAGATGCGATCGCTGCGTATGGCCAGGTCCTAGGATCGTACCGTGGGACAATGCTGCCTGCGGCGCCCTCCTTGGCCAAACGCTGCGAAGCAATGCTAGCTCTTTCGAACTACTGGCTGACGTCTGACCAACAGAAGAGAAAGAAGCTTATTGCGGAGACGTGGAGCCTTTCTGACCAAGCCCTGAAAGGCTTTGAGGAGATTGACAATCGTGTGGAGCTAGGCCTAACCTTCCATCGGTTGGCGTTGAGTGCAGCCTTGGCATACGCTTTCGAAGAGGATTTTCAGCGCCGTGAGAGGATTGTAAAAAGCGTCATGGACCACGGGGAAAGGGCCATCAAATCGTTGGAACCCACGGAAGACTCACGCCTTCTTGCGGCGGTATATGCAATCAGCGCGGCCTTCGTCAAGCTATTCGGCGATGCATTCCATGACATCCACAGCCGCGGTCCGTTCGACAAACGGGCGACGGATTACTGGATGAAAGCCGTCAGTCTCTCTGAACAACAGGCAATTTTTGAGTTGCCGCATTTTGACCTCATTTCGGATCTGCCATCGTCTGTTGGCTTTGATGAAACGATGAATCTCTTGCAGAAGGCGTTGGACAACTGTCGGAGGACTCGAGACAAGCTGGTAATTGGCTGCGTCCTTGAGTGGCTTGCTGGTAGGATAAGTTGGAAGGGGTGCGGAGTGGAGGATGAAGATACCCGACAAGATCTCTTCGACAAGAGTCTAAGATATGCTCGCGAAGGTAGGGATGCCTTCTCATCAATCTCACACGTAACTCCTGCCTGCAGGTCAGACACATGGGTTGAAGTCCCAGAGGCTGGACATTATGCCAGACTGGTCTTCTTTGAAACGGATCGGAGAAAGAAGCGCGCCTTTGCGGAGAAAGGCATCCCCTTTGTCAGGGAGCAACTTCGGCGAGCGTTCGATTCCGGCTTCCCTGATATAGTGGGGATCGCCCACGACATGCTGGATCATGTTCTGATCGGCCTGGCGGAGACCGAGACGGATCCAGAGATCAAGGCCACTCTCCTGGAAGAGGCGATAGACGAACGGACGAAGTCACTGCAACTTGTCGAGCAATATTACCCGTTCGAAGTCGCCGCGCAAGGCTGGTGGCATGGCCCTTTGGGCCATGCGAAACTCGAGCTCGCCGAGTTGGCGAAGGACCCCGTCCTCAAGGAAGAGTTGCTCAGAGAAGGTATTCGTTGCGAGGAGACTGCAGTCGAGCTACTGGATGTTGCAAAGTCATTGTCACCAGCCAGGGAACTAGATGCAACTACTGTCGACCTTTTTGGCTACTGTCGACACAAGCTCATTGACGGATTGCATAGTCTCTATGATCTCACGGGGCAGACTAAGCATCTCGCAAAGGCAATCGAGGCCCTCGAGGCAGCAGCCGAGAGCTATCGGAAAGTGAAAATGTTCAGCCGAATCGCGGAGTGCCACTGGAAGGGCGCCCTGTTCCTTGACATTCTGGATGAACACTCAAAGGCTGCGGAGAAGTTCCGGCTCGCATCCGATGACTTTAAGATTGCCGCCGAGAGACTTCCCCGTCTCAGCGCCTTATACGATGACCATTCTCAATACATGTTGGCCTGGGGGGAAATAGAGAGAGCGAGGTATCATCATTCGAGGCAGGAGTACGCGCAGGCCAAGGAGTCCTACGAGAAGGCCGCTGCTCTCCACGAATCAACGAAGAAGTGGAGCTTCCTGTCGGCCAACTACGTGGCATGGGCGCAGGTAGAGAATGCCGAAGACCTGAGTCAGAAAGAACGAAGCAAGGAATCGATCGACTCATTCAGAGAAGCTTCGAAGCTGTTCAGGGATTCCGAAACACAGATGCGCGAACGTTTAGCCAAGATTGAGAGCCCAGACGAGAAGCAGATGGTGGGGAGGCTCATAGAAGCTGTTGACCACAGACAGGGACTCTGCAGAGCAAGGATCGCACTTGAAGAAGCGAGAGTATTGGACAAGGAGGGTGACTTGGGCAGTGCATCCGAGAAGTACGGACTCGCGGCTGACATGTTCGCCAGGATCAAGCAAGAACTTCCCGGAGAACAGGACCAAAAGGAGATAGAGTTGATCATAATATTGTCAAGGGCATGGAAGGCAATGGCGAAAGCCGAGGCAGCCTCATCTCCCGAACTCTACGAGGAAGCCGCAAATCTGTTCGACAAGGCGAAGAACCTCGGTCCCGGCGACAAGGCGAAGAGTCTAGTGATGGGGCACAGTCGCCTGTGTATGGCTTTGGCAGCAGGAGCGAGATTTGCCGACAATGGTGATGCTGCACTTCATTCGGCAGCCGTTCAGAGCCTTGAGAGCGCAGCGAAGTACTACCTGAAGGCGAACCTGGAGAGCGCATCGGAGTATGCGAAAGGGTGCAAGCTACTGTTCGACGGTTACATCTTCATGAATCGAGCGAGCAGCGAAGAGGACCAGCAGAGGAAGACAAGACTCTACTCAATGGCGGAGAAGGTTCTACAGGCTTCGGCCTCTTCCTTTGAGAAAGCAGGTCAGCCCGGAAGAAAGGAACAGGTGGTGAAGCTTCTGGCCAAGGTCAAGGAGGACCGGGAGCTTGCAGTTTCATTGGTTGAAGTCTTCCTTGCCCCGGACATCGTCTCAACAACCATGGCCTTTTCATCCCCTGCAGCCACACACGAGACAGCTGTGGGTTTGGACAGGTTTGAGCATGCCGATGTGCAGGCAACCCTGGTTGCCAATCCGAAGGAGCTGCACGTTGGACAAGAGCTCAACCTTGAGATCGAGCTCGTGAATGCCGGCCGAGGAGCTGCTCAACTGACCAGATTAGAGGAGGCCGTGCCACAAGGGTTCGACTTAGTCACGGCGCCAGATAAGTGCAGGATGGAAGACAGCAATCTGAACATGCGGGGAAGACGGCTTGATGCACTGAAGACGGAGGACGTGAAGCTCGTTCTCAGACCCACAGCCAAAGGACGTTTTGTCATCAAGCCTCGAATCATGTACTTGGACGAATCCGGCAAGTACAAGTCATCTGAACCGCAACCTGTCACTGTTACCGTCAAAGAACTTGGGATTTCCGGATGGCTGAAGGGAACCTGAGAAGAGAAGGAAGGGGCTTTGTCCGAGCTCATTTCCCCTCTGATTGAACCCGTTTCTTGACTTGCTGGCTTGAAGTTGGTGCGGTTCCCACCGGGTCCGCAAAGTTCCTCATGCTTGGCAATCGAGGAAAGACAAATAGGGGATGAATGGTTATTCGGCTTCAAGTCTGGGGATATGGCTGAAAAGAAAGTGGATATGGAGTCCTTTCTGTCTCGCGCGAAGGAACAGGAGAAGAAATACGATTGGATAGGCGCTGCCGAGTCGTATGGCAAGGCCCTTGATTTGGTTTCTGTGAACAATCTCATAGAAGCAGGAGAGATCCTCGAGAAACAAGGTTTCTCTCTTTACAAGGCCGCAATGCAATCTGAGGGGAATAACCAACTAAGGGAGCTGACTCAGAAAGCTATTGACTGCTATGTCAAAGCCAAAGCGAACTACGACAAGTCACCCGAATCCGAAAGAATGCCTTTCCAAACAAGATCTAACGCGATGATTGCATTCCTGAGATACTGGCAGACTTCCGATGCAACTGAGAAGAAAGAGCTCGTCATGGAGGCTTGGCAAGAAGCGATTAACGCCATGAAAGGTTTCGAAGAAAGTGCGAGCAGCTTCGAATACGTGAGGACTTACAACCAGCTTACTCTGAGTGCCGTTATTGCGTACCAATATGCAGTAAGCTTTGATTCCGAGAATGCTCTCATCCAAAGTGGCGCGAACTGTGGTGAGAAAGCAGTCGAGATGCTTTCGACACAAGCAGAACCGAATGAGCTTGCTAAGGCCTATGTAAACACTTGTGCTTTTCTCACAGCCCTTGCTAAGGATTCTGGAAACTCCTCGGACAGCCATCAATGTGACAAGAGGGCGATGACATGCTGGCAGAATGCGGTCCAGTGCTCCGAGGAATCTGCTTTGACTGAACTTACGAGCATGTTACTATTAGGGGATTTGCCCTCGCCGTTTCAAAGAGATCAGTCAATGAATGTGCTTCAGAAAGCACTTGGATTTGGCAGGTCGACACATGATCGATTGCTGGTCGGTTCCGTCTTGGGCGCCTTGGCCGGCCGAGCTAGTTGGGGCACCCTCTCAGCAGGTGATTCCGATGAATGCGATAGACTCTCACAAAAGGCTCTTGAGTTCGCAGCGGAGGCTAACAAGGAATTCTCTAGGATAGCGTTCCTGCCACCTGGGTCACATTGGGAGATGTGGGTTGCTGCTCCTGACGCTTCAGTCTACGGGGTACTGGCATATCATGAGAATGATTCGAAGAAGAAACGCGAATATGCAGAGAAGGCCGTGAAATCCTATTCTAGTGCTCTCGAGCTTGCGCAAAATTCTGGATATCCCTATCTCATTAGCTACATTCAACATCGTCTTGGGTACTCCCTCACGAGCCTTGCGAAGACAGAGTCTGTCAAATCGAGGAAGAAGGACCTTCTGGAGCAGGCAATAGAAATGAGAAAACTCAGCGCGGCTGCAACGAACGAGTTCGAACCTTTCACATATTGGAGTCGCGGAACCGATCAAAGTCTTCTCGCGGAGGCGGAGTTCGAGCTTGCAAACTTAGTCGATGATCCTTCTGACAAGCGAGATATGCTCCACAAGGCTGTATCCCGCAAGAAGGGCTCTCTCGAACTCCATTTCAAAGCAATGTCCGTCACTTCGCCAGATGCCCCGGAGGAATTGCTGACCAACTACCCCATTGTCGGGCATTGGCTGCTACAGTACAGCGAATGGCTTGAAGCCCTCTACGAGTTGGAGGGCGACAAGAGCGACCTTCGTACAGCCCGGGATGCTTTGGTCAGAGCGGCAGAGATGTTTTCTTTGGGCGGAGTTGCGAGTCGCGCCGCTGAATGCCAGTGGAAGGCGGCTCAGACATGCGACGGTCTCCAGGAATACAAACGAGGGGCCGAATGCTTCCTAATCGCTTCGGACAGATTCAAAACAGCCGCGGAGAAAACACTGCAGCTGAGAGCCATGTTCGAAGAGCACGCGCAATACATGCGAGCATGGACAGCGATTGAGAATGCGAAGTACTTTCATTCGATGGACGACCCTGCATCAGCCTCAAGGTACTACGACGAAGCAGCCCAATCGCACAAGTCAACGAAGACTTGGGGTTACTTGTCTGATGTCTATTCGGGCTTGGCCAAGGCGGAGCATGCTGAGGACCTGAGCAGAAAGGAGACATATCGAGATGCTATGGAGTCATTCGAGCTGGCGGCAAGATTATTCATCGGTGCGAAGACGACCCTCCAGAACCAAGTCAGTAGAATTGAGTCTGTCGAAGAGAAGAAGATGGTCACAGGGGTCGCGATGGATTTGGATCGCAGGATCGCATTCTGCAGGGCACGGACGTCTCTCGAAGAAGCGAGACTTCTTGAAATGCGGGGGGAATTGGCCGCGAGCTCGGAGAAATACTCTTTGGCTGCGAGCTCATTTCAGAAGATGCTCGACAACGTTGGTTCTGCTGAGGACAAGAGGCCACTCGAGCTCATCATATCGCTGGCAAGCGCTTGGCAGGCGATGGTGAGGGCAGAATCGGAAGCTTCGCCCGAGAGCTATGGCAAAGCGGCCGAGCACTTCGATCATGCAAAGGAGCTTGCAGTCGGCGAGAAGATGAAGGTCATGGCCACAGGCAATGGTCATTTTTGTCGAGCCCTCGAGGCAGGAGCGAGGTTTGCGGATACAGGAGAGCTCTCTCTTCATTCCATTGCCACGAAGCATCTTGAGAGTGCCGCCAAGTATTATCTCAGAGCGGACTTGGAGAATGCTGCTGAGTATGCCAAGGCAAGTAAGCTGCTATTCGATGGCTATGCATATATGGACAAGGCGAGCACAGAGGAGAACCAGGAGAAGAAGGCAAAACTGTATGCCATGGCGGAGAAGGTGTTGCAGCTATCCGCAGCATCCTACGAAAAGGCAGCCCAGCCTAGCCGAAGGGATCAGGTGTCAAAGCTACTCAGGAAAGTGGTCGAAGATCGGGAGTTGGCCATCGCGCTCACCGACGTTCTCCTGGCTCCGGATATCGCGTCGACGGCAATGGCACTCTCATCCCCGGCACCTACTCATGAGACGGCGGTTGGTTTGGAGAGGTTCGAGCACGCAGACGTCCAGGCGAGTCTAGTCGCAAAGCCGAAGGATCTTCATGTGGGACAGGAGCTCGTCCTTGAGATTGAGTTGGTTAACGCCGGGAGGGGACCGGCTCAGCTCACGAGGGTCGAAGGGACTGTCCCCAAGGGATTCGTGATCGTCCAAGAACCAGAGAAGTATCGGATGGAGGATAGTCAGATTAACCTAAAGGGCAGGAGACTAGACGCTCTCAAGACCGAAGATGTGAAACTCGTTCTCAAACCCACTGCCAAGGGCAATTTCAAGTTGAAGCCTCGCATCATGTATCTTGATGAGTCAGGCGCTAACAGGTCATGCGAGCCCATTCCAGTTGATGTGGCGGTGAGGGAGATGGGTATCTCGGGATGGATAAGGGGGACTTGAGATGGAGTAATCAGAGGTTCCCCTGATGCAAGCACTGGACTCATCGAGAACAGGATATATATCAGCTCAGACCATCCTGATATGATGTCATCGGAGGCCGAAGACCGCTTGATGAAGCCAATCGTCAACGCATGCTTCCCAGGTATGTTGGCAGCTCTGAACCTGGCGGTGTTCGGGATCATAGACATACGTGGCACTCCTCCAATGGCTTCGAGGATAGCAATTCTGCTGGGCACCTTAGCATTCGTTCTGTCTTCTTTTGCCATCTTCTTCTATGGATTGTATCCAACTAGGAAGAAGCTCTGGACGGCAACAGCTATCTTCTTCTTCACAGGTCTGCTTTCTTCTCTCGCAGCTGTAGTAATGTTAGTCATTTGGCCTCCGTGATCAGTGCAAGTCTAGGAGGATCGGTCGGTACAAGGAAAAGGCAAGGGGTTTGTGTCCGACCGTCCTCCCCCTTTGATTGAACTTGCGTCGCAACTTACTGGCTGGATGATGGTGCAATTCCCGCCAGGCCGGCAGAGCGCCTGAGATTCCAGCGTCGCGAGAGCGTAACAGAATCTCAGGAACGCAAGTTTCTTCATCCTGGTCTAGCTACCTGACATCGTGACACAGTTCAGGTTCACAGCGAGAGATGGAACGAAAGTCCTCTTCAGGGAGCCTAGGTCAACTGATGCAAAACAGCTGATGGATTTCATTAACGGCTTCGTCGAGGAACCAAGATCCGGCTTGTTGATTAACAAGAAGGTCAAACTCAAGGACGAGAAAGCGCGGCTCAAGGGATGGATTGCAGATATAAGAAGAAGAGAAGGTCTGTTGCTTCTGGTAGAAGTCGATGGTAAGATCAAAGGCAGCTGCTCAGTCCTTCAGCTGAAATGGAAGAGTTCGCATGTCGCGGATTTAGGCATAGCCCTGAGCAGGGATATTCGGGGGAAAGGCATAGGAGAGGCGCTGATGAACAAGGCAATCACGCTCGCCGGAAAGCGTATGAAGGGCCTTGAGATTATTCAGCTTAAGACGTTCTCATACAACGAGAGGGCCCTGGAGTTTTACAGGAGACTTGGATTCGTTGAGGTTGGACGAGTGCCCCGTGTGAATAAGGAAGGCAGAAACTACTATGACGATGTGCTGATGACAAGATCCTTGCACTGAGTCCGGATGCGCTGTCGGTAGCACATCTTGTCACGTGGCCAACACCGAGTGTGGTCCGATCTATGCAAAAATGGAATGATAGAGAAAGGGTTTTCCATGCGGGCGATCCACCAAATCCAGCCGTCTGTTTTCGACGCCTGGATACCGGGATCCCTATTGCAGGATTGGGTACCTCTTCACAAGCTTGGTGTTCGACCACCACTTGCCCAGCCCGAACCACTGACCTGCATTGACTGCGCCCATGACGAGTAGCGCGAAGATGTAGACTATGTGGTCGTCGACCAGTGGGTTGGTTTTTGGGGGAAGGTATGAGGACCAGAGCATCAGCATAAAGAGGGTTCCGGCATAGCTAGCTATCCTCATCCCTATGCCCAGAAGCAGTGCTCCACCTATGAACAACAACCCGACCATGAATAGTACGTCCACAGCAACATTGCCAGCGAGGTCATGGTAGAATCCGCTCAGCGGTCCAGATGTGCCCAGTAAATAGCCCCTTGTCGGTGAACCACCGTTAATCCAGGCTTTTGATGATACCGTTGCATACCCCAGGCCGAATAGTTTGTCAAGAAAGGCCCAGATCAGCATCCAGCCGAGGGTCAGTCGGAGACCGACGAATGCGATTTTCTCTACGCCATACTCTCTCAGTTTTTCGAACACCATATAGGATCACTCCTACCTTAGCACCGTTAAGCCGGGGTCTCTTAATATATTTTGTACCGTAGGAACAAGACATCCGGCCCCGATTGGGGCAGCCTCGCCAGGAAGCGTTCTATGAAGAAAAGACGCGACATGGACTAGAATCAGTACTCTGGTTCGCGCTTCCCTCTTTCTTCTTCGTCCTTGTGCTCGAGCTTCTCGACCAGTGATTTGTCGTCCTCTTCCTCGACGGGATAGAGCTTGCCACCACACTTCTCGCAGAACCTATTCTCAGCAGGGTTTACCGCGTCGCAGCTCGGGCACCTGGTCGAGCCGGTAGCTATACGCTTGATCGCTGCCAGCTTCTGCGGGTCAAGCCTGTACAAAGTCGCAATCGCGTTGGTGTGATCAGCTTCTCTTTCTTCTTCGTCTTTCATGCTCACCAGCCCCCGACGGAGCATATGGTCCAGCTAGTTCATAATGAAAACGGTGGGAATCCCGGCCTATGCCGGGATTCGAAAGGAAACTGAGAGAGTTTTCTTGCTTGCTCAATCCGCCCGGTTCTTGTTGACTTCCTTGATGCACAGCTCGAGGATGTCCATGCCTGTGTCGATCTGCTCCTGAGGCGTGTTGAGCGGCGGGATGTACCTGATGTTCGATTTCCCACACGGCAGCAGCACGAGCCCCTTCTTGAAGGCCATGTCCGCGATCTTGTCTCTGCTCTTGGCGGCGTGCTTCTTGGTCTTCCTGTCTTGGACGAACTCGTGCGCGAGCATCATGCCCAGGCCCCTCGTGTCTCCGATGATCTCGTACTTGCTCTGCATCTCCTGCAGCCGCTTCTTCATCTCCCCTCCGACCTTTGTCGCGCGGTCCAGGAGCTTCTCCTCTTCCATCACGTCGAGTACGGCCAAAGCTGCTGCGTGAGACAATGAAGCGCCGCCAAATGTGTTGGAGTGCCTTCCATACCTGTCGAAGTTGAGCTTGGCGTCTACTATCGTTGCCGCAATCGGCAGGCCGCCTCCAAGCGCTTTCGCGCTGCAGATGATGTCGGGCACGACATCGAAGTGCTCAACCGCCCACATCTTCCCTGTTCTGCCCATTCCCGATTGGACCTCGTCGTCAACGAACAGGCACTTGTACTTGCGTGTGTAGTCGTAGATCATCTTCACGAACTCTTTTGGCGGTACCACATATCCTCCCTCGCCCTGCACGACCTCCATGAAGATAGCAGCGAGGTCGTTCGGCGGGATCTGGGTCTCGAAGTAGACATCCTCGATGACCCTCGCGCACCACATGTCGCACTCTGGGTACTGGAGCTTGTAGATGCACCTGTAGCAGTACGCGTATGGGACGTGGAACACGCCGGGCATCAGAGTGGCCGTGTAGCCCTCTCTCTGAACCCACTTGCTCGCCGTCAGCGACATCGCGCCCGTGGTCCTGCCGTGGAATGCGCCCAAGAAGTCCAGTATGACCTGTTTGCCCGTCCCCCTCTTCGCGATCTTGATCGCGCTCTCGACGGACTCAGCGCCAGTGTTCGAGAAGAAGACCATCTTCTTGTTCTTTCCTGGTGCCGACTTGGCTAGCCTCTCAGCGAGCTCGTTCTGTAGCTTGCAGTAGAAGTCCGTGCCGGCGACATGCATGTACTTCTCGACTTGGTCATGCACCGCCTTGACGACCTTTGGGTGCCTCGCGCCCACGTTCAGAACACCGACACCAGCGTAGAAGTCGATGTAGCTATTTCCATCGATGTCCTCAATGACTGCGCCCTCGGCCTTCTTGAAGACCAGCGGTGCGGTCTTCGTCGCCTTGACGATGTACTCGTCATCCTTCGCGACGGCCTTCCTTGCCTCCGGGCCGGGAGGCTCCACTCTGATGTTCGGGACTTTCGGCATTTGGAATCGCCTCTTAGTGATTCACCGTAAGCTGAACGCTTGATAAATCGATTATGGTTTTACGGAACTTCCGACCGGAAAAAGTGCCGATTTCGAACCGATGGATACGATATACGGAACGGATCCTCTCTGAGTCGCTGGTCAAATGTTCTCATCGAGGTGTGCTCGAGGTCAAGGAGATCGATACCTATCCGCAGCCGCCTCCAGCAATCTGTGCCTCATCCAGGCACGTTCCGAATCGACTTCTAGGCCCACCCCAAACGTATATAAAGGACCCACATTTTAGGGGATACCTCCACTATAGAGGCTGCTATATTGAAGTACACCAGGTTTGAAAGGGCAAGGATTATTGGCGCTAGGGCCCTGCAGATAAGCATGGGCTCGCCGGTCCTGGTGGAGCTTCAGGAGCCCATCTTAGACCCCATTGAGATAGCCATCATCGAGTTCCAGAAAGGGGTCATACCGATGACTGTGAAGAGGGAACCCTGAGGAGTCATGATGGACGAAGTCGCTGATAACCGGGCACAAACGGAACCGACCGAGCGCCTGCTCATCCCAGAGGACGTCTATCTCACTTCTGGAGTGCACATCGGAACTCAGCAGAAGAGCGCGGACATGAAGGAGTTCATTTTCAAGGTCCGCACGGATGGACTCTATGTCCTTGATGTCAAGAAGACGGACGAGAGGATAAGGGTCGCATCCAAGTTCATATCGAGGTTCGACCCGCAGAAGATCCTGGTGGTCTCCGCGAGGCAGTACGGTCAGAAGCCCGCAAAGGTGTTCGGCAAGACCGTCGGGACCATGGTCGTGGCCGGCAGGTTCGTCCCCGGCTCGTTGACCAACCCGATCCTACCGAAGTTCATCGAGCCTGAGCTGCTTCTTGTGACCGACCCAGCGGCGGACGAGCAGGCCCTGAGAGAGGGGCTGAACGTCGGCATACCGATCGTCGGCATTTGCGATGCGAACAACGAGACAAGGTACGTGGACCTCGTAGTACCCTCCAACAACAAGGGCAGGCGGGCGCTTGCTACTGTGTACTGGCTCCTGACCAGGGAGGTCCTCAAGGCGCGTGGAGCGATCCCGGCGGATGAGGACTTCAAGCTGACGGTCGAGGAGTTCGAGGCCTCTCTGTAGTAGGGGCGTGTTTCCTGCACTTCTCCCTCGGAAAACCTATAACCCCAGCACGAGCTATTCATTCTCTTGGAGGGAGGTTTTGATGAGGCACCCGGCAGTGGCGGGTCAGTTCTACGAAGGTGACGAGCGAGCGCTGAGGATGCAGATCGAGGAGTGCTTCAAGGGTCCCCTGGGCCCCGGAAGCGTTCCTCAGCTAAAGAAAGGCCCGAGGAAGGTCATCGGAGGAGTCGCCCCGCATGCGGGCTACATGTTCTCAGGAATGGTCGCCTCCCATCTCTACTCGAGGCTCGCCAAGGACGGTTTCCCAGAGACGTTCGTCATCCTGGGGCCGAATCATACCGGCAGGGGTTCGGGCATCGCCATCACGACCGACGATTTCGAGACACCTCTCGGAGTTGTCAAGGTGGACCGTGAGATGGCGAAGGCGATGAGGAAGGACCTGGTGGACGAGGACGCAAATGCCCATCATTTCGAGCACTCGATCGAGGTCCAGCTGCCGTTCCTGCAGTACTTCTCGAAGGATTTCAAGTTCGTTCCAGTGTGCATGGGCTTCCAGGATATCGATGCAGCGAAGTCTGTCGGGGACGTGATACGGGATGCTTCGAAGGGCAAGGATGTCGTCGTGATAGCGTCGACTGACATGTCCCACTATGTCACCCCAGGCACTGCCAAGGTCAAGGACGCCATGGCCTTGGACGCCATCAAAACCATGAACGCGGGCAAGCTGTTCGATGTAGTCAGGGAAGAGAATATCTCGATGTGTGGCTACGGCCCGGTCATGGCGACCATGACAGCATGCTCGGGTGGGAAAGCCACCGTGCTGAAGTACGCCACCTCCGGGGATGTGAGGCCCATGAGGGACGTCGTCGGCTATGCCGCGGTCGTAATTGAAAAGTGAGATTAAGCCGAGGCGTGCTCCTGGTCCTTGTGAGGCTTCCTAAGCTCACCTCGACTGCCGTGTTCACCCTGTTCGCCGTGTCCCTCGCCTGGGTGCTCCTGGTTTTCGCGGCTCCCTATATGGTGCCATCTGGAACGCTTACGGACCTTTCAGGCAGGGTGGGCTACCGAGACAACACAGCCCAATTCCACAACCTGAGCCCTATCCCCCACGCAATATACGATTTCGGGGATGTCGAGTGCCACCAGATCAAGGAAAGGAGCTACTTCCTGAATGGCAATCAGATGCCCTTCTGCGCGAGGGATGTCGCCATATTCGTCGGGATAGCATTCGGGTTCGGCCTCATGAGCTTCTGCCGTTACAAGCTGCATCCTGCTCTCGTTCTAGTCGGGCTGGTCCCGATTGGGATCGACGGGGGGCTCCAGGCGGTCACGAGCTACGAGTCGACCAACCCGGTGCGCTTGGTAACGGGCCTCATCGCGGGGTTCGTATGCGCTCTGATGCTCGCTCATTTCCTCTTCGTCCTCCAAGAGGACAGGACCAAGACGGTGAGCGCTGAACGCTGATTTGCTTGTTCGCGGCCTTCCAGGAGAGGAGCTATTAGGCCCAATGGGCATCTGCGTGATGTCCCAGAGGACCGAGCATAGGCCTATGGGGGTGGATCCATGTCATCATGGGGGAGCTCGACTGGGGTTCCGATGTCCGGAAGATACTGCGTGCAGTGTGGACGAGAGATCCCGTGGGAAGCGAATGTGTGCACGTACTGCGGACATGACTACAGGGCGTCCACCCTGGAGGCCCAGACACCTCGCAGGACATCGCTGCCGATATTTGGCGGAGTGGCAATCCTGATCGCCGGCGTGCTCGCCATAATCATGGCATTGGCATTCATGACAATGACCGTAAACGACATCCAGAATTACGAGGGGTTGAACACGCGTGGCTGGACGGCTGAGGAATTCGTGTCGTTCCTGCACAGCTGCGGTATTGTGGATCTAGTTTTCGGAGTCCTGGCGGTCATTGGCAGCATTTTCGCCCTGAAGAGGACGCACTTCGGCTTGGCTGTCGTGGGAGGCGTGTTTGCCTTCCTCGGGTTTGGGTTCGTTGTCGGCACGCTCATCGGACTAATAGGTTTGATACTCGTGGTTGTCGCTCGCCGGGAGTTCCACTGAGCAGATCCACGCTGGTTGCGAGAAGGTCGTCACGTCGAAAGATTAGGGGTCTCCGTAGCAAGCCTTTTGTAACATGACCTACAATCTATCGGCTGGAGCCAGGGATGATTCCTGCCTCCGAGACGGGTGTTCGAGATGGTTTCGACCTACCAAGGCGGAGCTACGAGGCAGTGCGTATCCTGCGGCCGGAGCATTGACTGGAACTACAATGTGTGCCCCTACTGTGGGCACGACTACAGGTATATCGCGGAGCAGCCCGGTCCCCGGCCAGTGAGTGGCGGCCTCAGAGTACTCTTCTACATCCTATCCCTGCTCGTGTGGCTCTTTGGTTTGGCCATTGGCATTGTCTATCTGGTGAGAAACGACTCCGAATCCAGGCATGTGGGCACAATTTGCCTGCTGCTTGGAGTCCTATCTGCCGTTCTCTGGTCTCTCATCTACTTCTGGCTTGTGTTCGTCACGATCATGTTCATCCCGCTGGCGGGCTGGTGAATGGTCCAATATGATGGCAATCATTTAGTAACCACCAGGGCTTTTAGGTATTGGAAGGGCGGGATAAAACCCGTACTCCTTAGGAGAAGGTGAAGGGATGTCATCAACACCAGCGCAAAGCACTAGAAACTGCGTCTCATGCGGGAGAGCTATCTCCTGGGACGCGAATGTGTGCCCCTATTGCGGCCACGATTTCAGGATGGCGGCCGGAGAAGCAGCGGCAAAGAAACATACTGTGATGCCTGTTCTGGGCGGCGTTTTCATCCTGATTCCAGCAATCGGATGGATCATAGGCGGAGCTTGGATGGCCGTAGCGGGGAACGCCCTCTTTGGCATATCCCTCGGCGCGAGCAGCGTTCTTACTGTCTGCGGAGCGATAATGTTGCTCCTGGGAATCATAGCGCTACTTGGCGGGATATTTGCCATCCAGAGAAAGCATTTCGGGCTTGCCGTGCTAGCCGGCGTGTTCGTCCTACCGTCGATCCTCGGCTTGGTCGGCTTGATACTGGTAGCGGTATCTCACGAGGAGTTCAGCTGACGACACGGCTTAGTGGTCTAGAAAGAAACCCCAGCAAACCCATTTCCCGCTTTCTCATATCCTCTTCATCATGCCCAGCTCTGGCTCGTAGATCTCGCCCTTGTCCAGGAGGCTCGCAACGATCTCCTCGAGCCTGACCTTGTCGATCTTCTTTGCCTTAGCCGAGTCCACGATCTTGTCCCAGGGAGCGCCCTTGCCAGCGGCGTCCAGCGAGACGATGATGTTCAGGATTGTAGTCTCCTCGTCCGCCCCAACTTCGACCTCGTGCATCTCATCTTCCTTCGACTCCACGGGCTTCTTCTCGGGCTTCGGCCGAGCAGCCACAGGAGCGCTCTTCTGGGTTCGCAGCTCCGTCCCTTCCTCTGGAAGGATCGACCTCAACGCGTCCCTTACGCTGTTCCTGAACCTGCCCAGGTCGATGTCCTTGTAGTATTCGACCGCCCGCACGACGCCATCGGCCAGGCTCTCCGGATAGCCGAGCCTCATGAGCTCCGAGACGCTCGGCTGTGCCATCTTCATGGCATCGTCGATCGCCTCGATGCGGTACAGCGTGCTCTTTGCGGTCTCGAGGACCCAGTAGTCCCTGGCCTCCCCATCGACCTCCCTGATCCGCTCCGGCCGGATGCTGAGGTACTTCACGCCCTCCCCGGGGCTGTATGCCCTGCTCTTGCCCACGATCGCGGCGAACGCTGGAGGGGACATCTTGGAGAGCGCTGCAGCCGCAGATGGCTGGTACTCGCCCGCGGAGACGTAGTAGGTCCCGGTCGGGTCTGACACCCGCGCTCTGAACCTCTGCTTGCCCTCCTCGCCCACATCCTCGATCTCAGTCACTACCCCGACGACCATCATCCTGTTTATCTTGGCCCCGAGAGGGGTGATGACGTAGGACACGGGCTTATCACCCTCGCCCGCGTGTTCTAGGGTTGACGAGTTGAACTCCTCCGCGAAGACCCGCCAGGCCACCTCACGGAGGTTCATTCCTCTCCCTCCCCGAGCTCCACCAGGAGCTTCTCGACCTCAGGCTTGAGGTCCTCTTTCGCTGCGACGGCGTCCTTGGCTATCATCGACAGGCCGTAGGTGTCGGAAGTAACGTTTCCTGTGACCGTCACGACCTTGAAAGTCAGCTTCTCATCCATTATGTCCTTGACGACCTCGAAGTTCATGGACTGCTTAGCCTTTTCCATGCACTCATCGAGAGTAGTGTCCAGGAGCCTCTCCGTGAGCTCCCTCCCGATGACCACGCTCACAGCGCCGCTGCCGTCATCCAGGATCGCCTTCACTCTCAGGTCCGGGTAGCCGTCCACCCTTCCGTGGACCTTGCACATGCTCTTCTGGAGCGCGCGCTTGCACTCAGGGCATCGCGTGATCAGGCCCGAGCCCTCCCGGACCTCAATGACCGCTCCTCGGATCATGGCATCAGATGCCCCGCCCCTGGACGCGATCTCCGCGATCATCGTCACACCTGTCTTCTGGAGGTCCTCTACAGACGGGAACTTCTCCTTGACCCTGACCAGGTCCGCGCGTTCGTCGAAGCTGAGCTGGGGTATGCCCTTCCAGGCCCTCACCGTGGCTCTGGATATCCTCAAGACCTCCCCTTGCTTGAGCTTGAAGTCGCTCCAGGCGGTGAACTGGACCTTGCCCGACTCGTCTGCGAGCACCCCAGAGAAGATTGTCTTCTGCTGGCCCTGGGCGGTGACCTCTCTGGAGTCTATCGAGAGAATCCTGCCTTTGACCTCGACATAGCCCATGCTCTCCCTGAGCTCACCTATCGTGACCACCCTCGGAGGTCCCTGGGCGACTTGCACCTCGCCGATTGTCGTCGGGTCCTCCTTCTTGATGGACACCCTGTTGCCGAAATTGACCTGGACCCTCCCCTGGTACTCCCTCGTGTACGCTCCCCTGACCGAGATGACATCGCCCTTTGACAGCTCCAGGTTCTCGACCTCCCACGCCGTATAGGGAAGCGTGGTGGTTTCGTCGCCCAGGAGGCCGAAGATGATGTTCTTCTTCTCGCCCTTCGCGGTGATCTCCTTCTGGTTCGCCGAGAGCACCTTGGCGACGAAGTCCACGACGGGCTCGTTCGGCCTCAGCTCCCCAAGTTTTCTCTGGAAGCCTGCCGAGAACCCAGATGGGTCCCCGCCGTACTTCTTCACGATCGTCCTCTTGGCCATCGGTATGCTGAGCTTGTAGACATCTACATACTTCTGGAGCTCCTCTGCGATCTGCTCTTCTGACAACTTGTCCCCGAGCGCCCTGGCGATCTCTTGAACATGGGGCGCTAGCTTCTCTAGTTCCATAGAAACCCCCCTTCGCGGAGCAGCCGTTTCGATTCTCTGCTGCTCGGAGCGTAAACTGCAGCGCTCGATATAAAGGGATTCACTACGGGCACGCGAAAATGATGTTCACATCTTCAGGAAGGTCTCCCCGGACGCGAACTCCCTGACCCTTTCGGCCTTCCAGAGGATCAGCATCACGCTCTCCTTTCCCATGATGTCCTCTACGCCCTCGTACTGCTTCCTCAGGGCGTCCATGGCCGCTTCATGGATATCGTCGGGAACATCCCACTGGTTCGAGAAAACCCTGTTCTCGTACTGCTCGAGGAAGCTCTTGACATCTACTATGTGTTCGTGCGCCGTGATCTTCCTGGTCATGTCCGGCACAAACACCTCGATCAGCTCCCTTTCCCTGAGCCCTGGATGGCGCAGCTCGTGCCCGTTCTCCCTGCAGACCCGCTCGTAGAGCCTTCTGAAATCCTCCGCGGGCGAATCCTCTCTCTTGAAGTCCACGGAGACGAAGTCGTTCCTGGTGACCCTTCCGATCTCCGCGAGCGCGCATTTCCAGGTCCGGATCAGGTGCATCACGTGTATGCTGAGCGAGGCGTCGAACACCTGGTCCTGGAAGGGCAGGGTACACATGTCCGCCTTCACGAGGCGGTGCACGCCCTTGTCCCTAGCCTTCCGGAGCATCCTAGAAGACACATCGATCCCGATGATGTCGTAGCCCCTATCCTGGAGGGGCTTGGCGAATCTTCCGGTGCCCGTGCCCGCGTCCAGTACGACGCCGTCCTTGGCAAGCGTCTTCTCCAGCGCGTTGATGATTGTTTCCATGATGTTGTCTGGGTATCCTCGCGATTCGTCGTATTCATCCGCAACCCTATCGAACGAGATGGGCACGTGCTCACTGCGTACTCGATAAGGCGTCTATAATAATTGAATTGCGCCTCATTGCGACCTATTGGGCATCAGCATCTGCATACTGACTCTTGCCTGCCCTCGTTCGAAACCAGCAAAGGATTATCTATGGTGGTGAGGATTTGTAGGCAGTCAAATGGGGGGGTTGGAAGACGAAAGTCAGTACGCTCAAATTGGTATTCTGTCTAGCTGTCGCTCTTGCCGTGCTTCTGCCTTCGAGCGCCCTAGCCGCAAGCCCGAAGACATCACAGGCACAGAAGCAATGGACGATCCTGATGTACTGGGACGGGGACAACAGTCTGGAGTTCACTACGGACTTCTGCGTTGGGATATGGGAGGACGCCCTCACGTCTAACACCAACGTGAATGTCGTAGCGTTCATAGACATCAAGTCCGTGGACGGTGCATGGATTTACGAGATCCTTCCTGGGGACAAGAAGCTCGTGATGACCGGGCCGGAGAAGAACACAGCGGACCCGGCGGTCCTGCGGGATTTCGTGCTCTGGGGGCTTGAGAAATACCCGGCCAAGAAGACCATGCTGGTCGTCCAGGACCACGGCTTCGCTTGGCGCGGCATATGCAAGGACGAGACGGGCGGGTCCTTTCTGATGACGATCGACGGCCTTGCGGGCGCGTTGAAGGCAGCCAAGACCAGCGATGGCAGAGGAGTCGACCTGCTGGCGTTCGACGCGTGCAACATGGCCACAATCGAGATCGCCTACGAGCTCAGAGGCGTGATCCCCTACTTCGTCGCATCGGAGACCACGGTCCCGTTCGACGGCCTGCCCTATCGGATGTTCATCGGGGACATCGTCTCGAATCCGGCCATAACTCCTGCCGACCTCGCGAAGAACGTAGTCAATGAGTATGTCCTGTACTACAGCTCCAAGTGGGATTACCAGCACATCTACAGGTATCAGCAGGACTTCGCCACGATGTCCGCCTTCGACCTGTCAAAGACAGGAGCGATGGGCCAGGCATTCGTCAAGATGACCCAGGTTCTTTCACCTCTGGTCTCTCAATGCAAGAAGACAATTGAGCAGTCCCGTGGCTACGCGCTCCAAGGACAGTGGACGAACATGGCTGGGTACGAGTGGACGCCGGATGCCTACGCGGTATTCGACGGTCTCAGGAGCATTCCAAGCTCCGAACTCACGAGCTCTATCGACTCGTTCGAGTCTGCCTTCAATGCGTGCCTCCTGGCGGAGAACAGCAGCGCGCGGCTGGGCTGGGTACCCCACGGGATGAACATCTGGTTCCCGCCTTCTCTATCGCAGTACAACTCTATGGGCTGGGCATGGGCGAGGCAGTTCGTCTACAATGACATTGGTCTCGACCTCGTGTCGGAATCCGCATGGTATGACTGCCTGATGTCCTACTACAGCTCGAAGTAGCCCTGCTATTCGAATCGAGAACCCCAATTTCCTTTCCGCGGTTCCAGCGGCTGCGCTGTCGCTGGCCAACGAAAAAACCGAGAATCATTGAGCTTACTGCGTGAACGTCTCGCCCTTCTCGTACTTCTCCCTGAAATGCTTCAGGACGATCTCCCTATCCCGTCTCAGGTGGCTCTCGTACCAGGCCTTGATGATGTCCGCGAGGACCTCGTGGTACCGCTTCTCCTCAAACTTCGTGACTGGCACGTCTAGCAGGTTGTAGCTGCTGAATATCCTCTTCCAGCCGGCGTACTTGTAGTAGTGCTCGCCCTCGCAGTACTCGAACGCCATCCTGAAGTGCGTCTGGCTATCCACGCTGTAGTACCATGCCTTGAGCGAGTCCCCTACCCTCCCCTGGGTCCTGTCCGTGAGGGTGATATTGTCCACGCCTCCGAAGTCGTAGTCCGGCTTGAAGGACCACTGGTCAGGGTAGACCACGAACTGCGCGAAAGTGGACGACTCAGGCAGCATCGTGAAGTGCACGTTGATCTTGTTGAACCTGAGCCAAATGCGGTAGAAATCATCCAGCAAGCTCTTGTTTATCCCGACCTTCTGTGTGTTCTGCTCGACTATGTTGTCGGTTATCTGGAGCATCTTTTTCTCCAGCTCCTGGTCTAGCTCCGTGAACCAGTCTGCTTCCTTCCCTTCAGCTTTGGGCATCGCACATCCCAAAACTGGTGATGAGATTACATGAATATAAGGCTTTGGTATTTATTCGAATCGACTTTTATTTTTCTGGCTACCCCCTGTTTGGACCTGATTTCTAGGATTCTCAACAGGAGTCCCGCAGCAATCTAGAAGTAAGCAAAACGGGTTGACGAGGACGCGATGTCTGTCTGGGACCAGCTGATTAACTTCCTCTCAACCTATCAGGCCGACCCAGCGACCTACCTTCTAATCTTCTTCCTGTTCTGTGTGGCTGCTGCGATAATTCTCCCGATCCCGGTGGAGATTCCGCTTGTCATCAACCCGAGTGTCCCCTTCATCCTGAAGGCGATTGTGCTCGGCCTGGGAAAAGGTGCCGGTGCAGCCGGCGTGTTCTATATCGGTATCGGAATCGAAACAACTGTGATGAAGTTCAAGAAATGGGGATGGTTCAGGTGGCTGCTCGAGAAGAGTGAGAAGTTCGTTCGTAAGTACGGCTATTTCGCCATGTTCGCGTTAATGGCGATACCGGGGATGGTAGACACGATTCCGCTCTACGTGTTCTCGATCCTCAACAAGGAGGGCAAGCTTATGACCCTTCGCGGCTTCGTCATAGTGAACATCCTGGCGGGGATTACCAGGGCCGCATTGGTCTACCTGATCTTCTTCATCCTCGGAATTCCGATATTCTCCCCTTCAGCTTGACGGCAGTGCTGCTGAACCTTCGGCTAGCCAATCTTCTGAGTTGACTTCACGGTGAGGATCCCGTTCTCCGTCTCTATATCGAACACCCTGTCAGGCAAAGCCGTCATCCTCATCTTGTGGATCGTCAGCATGTGCCTGACCCTGTCCGATGACCTCTCTTGCCGCATCTCCACGATCCCGTCGAAGTCGTTTGCCATGGCTTCGAAGAGGTCATCTCTCATTCCCAGAGGGAAGGTGTGGATGCTCACGGTCTCGAAAGCGCGGAGGTCACCGAACGCTTTTCTGCCCCACCTCATGATCTGGACGGCGCTCTTGGAGGTCAGGGTCGAAGGGACACACTCGCAGACGGCTCTCAGCCCTTTCAGGTTCGAGATCTTCTCGACCGCCGTCGCGAGTCCGTCCTGAAGCAGCGCCTCATCGTCGAGCTCGATTACCGGTATGATCTTCTTCTGGACTACAGGGTCGACCCCCATGCCAGCAGTGCGCTTCTGCAGCGAGTAGCAGTCCAAGAAGATCAGCTGATCATTGGCGACCTGCTCCAGCACATCGAACCCTTGGAGCATCATGCTCTTGATAACGCTCGCCACGGGTCTCGAGAGACAGCAGTAGAGTGCGGGAAAGCCATGCTTGAGTCCTTCCGCTACAAACTGCTGCTGAAAACACTCCGTATAGTTCGAGGGCTCAGCCCTGAGGGCGATCGTGGTGTTGGAGGGTATCCCTCCCTCGAGAACCGCATCGAGGCCGGGCATGCCGCTGGGGACGCGAGCAATTATCATCCAAGCCCTCGCAAAGGGATTGGTTGGTCGATATTTCCAATTTGCTCTGTAAGTACCAATGGTGACAGCAAGGGATCGGAAGCTCATCTGATCGAAGGCGGGACGTCTGCGATCTCCTTATCCTCTTTGTGAGCAATTCTCAGAAGCAGGACCCCGGAGACGACGAGCGCGACACCTATTGTCTGAAGCCAGTCCACTCTCTCAGCGATCACGATGACCGCGATGATGACGCCAAACACTGGCTCTATGCTTGCGACGATGCTCGCCTTGCTGGCCTCGAGATGCTTCAACGCAACGATCGATGCGAGGAAGCCAATTGTCCCCGGAAGTAGCCCCATGAGGAATATCAGGAACCAGGCCTCTGACGACAGCGTCGTGTGGATGATAGCAAGGGGGCCCGCGATCAGGATCAGGCCAGGAGTCTCCATGAGCATGTAGTAGAGCACGACGGTGTTCGCGGTATACTTCTTGTCCAGCCCTTTGGCCATCAAGTAGTAGAGCGCTGCGCCAAAAGCTGTGAACACCCCCAGCCCGATTCCCACTGCGTTCAGTCGCATCTCATCGAGATTGTACGCGTGGGAGACCAGCAAGCACCCGAAGAAGGTCAGGGGCAGGGCCATGCCCTTCGCTATTGTCATCTTCTCGTTGAGGAGGAAGATGGACGCTACTGTGACGATGCTCGGGTAGGCGTACAGGAGCACCAAGGCGGTCGTCACTGATGTGAGATCTACAGTGGAGAACCAGGCAATTGAGAACAGGGTTCCCGTGACTACCCCGAAGACCGCGAAGGTCGCGAGGTCTTTCCTGTATATTCTCAGCGAGGGCCTGTCAAGGACTGCTATGGCAGGCCCAAGGATAAGCAGGCTGAAGACCGCGGTGAAGACAGCTATCTCCATCACACTGGCACCCTCGTCTATGGCCAGGACGGTAAGGGTCCCAGATGTCGCCCACATGAGGGCAGCAAGCCCCGTCAGAAGGTATGCCGAGTTCTTTGTGATCTTCATGGTCCCGTGAGCCCGTTCTGGCAGGATATGGAGGTCCCTTTCATGAAACTATCCCGACCTCCATGAGGCACACTCCTGTTAGGCGGCATGCATAAGACCATGCACGTCTTTTTCGTTCCTTCGTCCGCGAGTCAAACGGACCAAATGGAGGAGAGCAAATGGAACACGTATCTGGTAGTGGATCAACCAGCTTAGTGTCATTCGTGCAGGTTGCTGTGTTCGTGTTCATGATCGCGACCGCACTGGCGGTGCCATTCCTGCCAACAGCCCGCGCAGCCGCAACGGTCAGCGTCGAGATAATAGACCTATCATTCAACCCGTCGAGCATAACGATAGCTCCTGGAGACACAGTGATATGGTACAATAACGAGTCAAGCCTACATCACTCGGTCACGAGCGATGCTGGCGTAACGCCCTCGTTCGACTCTGGGGAGATAGTCGCTGGCGCCACCTGGAGCCACACATTCGATACTGAGGGGACATTCGCATACCACTGCATGTTCCACCCATCCATGCACGGGACAGTGATTGTGCAGACGGGGATCCCTGAGTTCTCAAGCTCGATGCTGGTCGTCGCTGGGACTCTCGCTTTGATGCTCGGCCTCATTGCTATCCGGGGCAGACGCTGAGGAAGCCTGATAAACCCTTTCCCAGCCCATTCTTGTCATTGCCTGGTCGACCGCGACTTTCCGAAGGCCGCCAACATCACGCTCGCAATGAGGGCCATGACGGCCCCGTACGCGAAGGTCGCCCATGGACCCACGGAGTCCCAGAACAGCCCAGCGATCAGCCCTCCGGGTAGCAACGCGAACCCTACGGAGGTGTGGAACGCGCCCAGCGCTGTCGCCCTGAGGTTATCTGGGACCACGTCCGTTACATAGGCCTTGAAGACCCCTTCGGACGAGCCCTTGTAGACCCCGAACAGCCCGAATCCAGCAGCCAACATGACAAGCGAATCGGCCTTTGCCATCACAACGCAGGTAAGCGCAAAGATCCCAAAAGACACTGCTATTACGGGCCTTCTGCCGAGCTTGTCCGATAGGCTCCCTGAGGGTATCGCGACTAGCACGAAAACCAGGTTGAAGAGGATGTAGAGAGCAATGGTCGTTGTATCTGAGAGGTCTATGTCCTCCGCCCTCAAGATGAAAAACGCGTAGCTGATCTCACCTATGTAGAATGTGATGACAACAGCCATGAGCAGCCAGAAGGACCTTCCGAGGTGTCGCATCTCGCGGAGGAATGTGCCGCTCGTGCCTTTCGTGCGCCCCTCCTTTTCCCTCACAAAGCCAAGGATCACCAGGATGGCTGCAAATGCAGGGATGGTGGCAATCACGAAGACGAGGCGGTACTTGGCGAGCTCGCTCATGCCTGTGGCGAGCGCGAGAATCACAAGCACTATGGCAGGTCCGAGAACTGCTCCTGTGGAGTCCATTGCCTTGTGGAACCCGAACGCCTTCCCCCTGACTTCGGGAGCTGTGGAGTCCGCGATGAGCGCGTCTCTGGGAGCGCTCCTGACCCCCTTCCCAATGCGCTCCGCGATTCTTATCCCGAGCACGTGCCAGGGAGAGGTGGCGAATATCAGGGCTGGCTTGACCAGAGAGCTCGCCCCATAACCCCCCAGGATGAACGGCTTTCTCCTCTGGTACCTGTCCGAGTACCATCCTGAGGGGACCTTGAGGAAGGACGCGGTGGTTTCCGCGGCCCCCTCGATCAGTCCGATGAAGACGCCAGTTGCGCCAATTGAGACCAGGAACAGCGGGAGTATGGGATAGATCATCTCACTGCTCATGTCTGTCAGCAGGCTGACGACGCCCAGGATAAGCACGTTAGTGCTCACACCCGCCAGGATGCCCCTTGTCCAGGCCCTGCTCTTCTTCGTGGGAGTGCTGGTCTCCGCCATTGACTTGCCTTCTGGTATGCCAAGGGCATCCGTTCGCAGGATATAACCCTTGCATGGCAGTTTGCCAGAATGGGAATGTCGATATGTGGGCTCGAGCTATACCTGCTCGGGGAAAGACTTGGAGTTCTTCGGCGTGAGCACGACCACCACCGCAGCGGTCGTTCTCATCGGCGAAACCGTCCTCGCCGCGATCCTGATCATTGGCATATTTCTAGCCGCCAAGCACAAGGGGACATACCATCATTGGATTCTTCTCACGGTGTATCTGTCAGACTTCCTAGTCCTCAAGCCGTTGATGATCCTAAAGATTTACGACGGCACCTATGGGAGCTACCCATGGCCCGTGCCCGCCGGCATGTTGCCCCACATAGTAATGGCGATGATTTCCGCTGCGTCAGGGGCTGCCGCTATCGCTCTAGCGTTCAGATATCGTGTGAAGAAGGGCAACAAGATGTTCATGCCGCCCAAGGGAAAAATCCACAAGCTCGTCGGGGCTGCATTTGTCATATCTTGGTTGTTCGCCTACGCAGTGGGTCTAGGAATCTTCAATGGGCTCTATGTATGAGGGTCTGGGTATGCTTCAACTACTCAAGTCGTCATTGACCATCTGAGATGTGATGAGGTGGGCAGAGCACAAGTGGATCTCCGAGCGCGCTTACAGGCGGCCGCAGCTCGTTGGGGAGCAGTTGCGTTCGGGATCGCATCTGTCGATGAGGCGGACGCGCTACCTCCGGTGAAGATCGGCCATACCGTGAACAGGTACTCCAAAACAATAAGATCCACTATGCCCGAGGCCAGGAGCGTGATCATAATCGGCGCGCCCTCGATCGACGATGCGGACGAGCTCGCAGTCGAAAGGCGGCCTGGGATATGGTCATACCCGGGCTATTTCAGGCTGAACCTGGCCGAGCGGGATCTGATCAAATTGCTCAGGGGCGAGGGCTACAGGGCAAATTCAGTAGTTCGTAAATCACCTCCCCCTCAAGCCAGCAGATGATCTTCTCACGGGCACTTCGACATCCAGTATGAACTCGTATTCTCTTTCGAGCACGTACTGGAGCATGGCCAGGAACCTTGGAT
>Ga0315282_10000483_pt1 | contig 79247 bp, 80 predicted proteins | sample YL17G07_20_MG_FD_203693 | JGI IMG/M metagenome (GOLD analysis project Ga0315282, IMG submission 203693) | Sediment microbial communities from Yellowstone Lake, YNP, Wyoming, USA - YL17G07_20 | ecosystem: Environmental > Aquatic > Freshwater > Lake > Sediment | place: USA: Wyoming | collected... | reverse complement strand
TGTCCCAGCAGTTCCACAGCGCGCCGGCGCCGCTGCTCAAGCTGCTTTTGGGTCCCATATGGTCTCATGGAACCATGATAACACATTTAAAAACAATATTCCATTACTTTTGCGTAACTCAATATATCCCCCCTTATTTCACCCTCTACTTTAGTATAACATATTTATTTCCAAATATTAAGGGGTTTTTTAAACACCTGCCAGCCGAATATTATCAACATAACTACAATTGCCGCGCTGCGCATACTCCTGATAGAATAGACCATTTTCCTGGTCTTTTGGACCTTATCTTTCAGGAATGCTTCGGGATCGGTTAATGTTTCAAGCTTAGCCGCAAAATCCCTGGCCAGCATTGACTCGCGGGAATTTTTATCGGTAAGCGGTATCATTTCAAGCTCCATCTTAAGGCCTTTTGTGCCTCCGACAGTATAGGCCACCAAGAGCTTGTCATAAAAATACGCTTCCACCCCATAACGCAGCATTATCCTTACCGCGATGAAATTAGCAAAGAGCACGCAGCACAAAAATACCAACGTTACCGCGATCTTGATTATCCGGCTTCTAGAAAATCTCATTTATTAGCAAACGCCCTATCCCTTCTTCAGCGCTACGAAGGCCTTCTCATTATCGCTGGTAGAAATAACTATGGTTGCCGGGCAGCCGGAGCTGCAGGTAGTGCCATAGGCGTATCTTATATCCAAATCCTGCCCCGATACCTTCTCGGTCACCAGCCTTAAGGCGCCGATCTTGTTTTCAAGGTCAATCACTACCACGCTTGTTTCTTCCTGTGACTTATAACCGGCTTTTTTAAGAGCGTCAGATGCGCGCAGGTTATCCGCGGTTAACAGGTGGATCTTGGCTTCCTTGCCCATACCGTAGCCAACAAAGGCCTCCAGGTTGATGCCGTGGTCAGAAACTATCTTGCATATATCCGCCAGGACACCCATCTTATTTACCACCGTTACTACGATCTCCTTCTTCATATTCACCGCCCTAATCATACCGCCCTCCTTTTTTAATCATCTATGTCTTCCATGGGATGGAAGAGATCATTGAATGATTCCAGGTTATCGCTTGTCATATCAACTATCTTTGATTGGGTATCCATAGTGAGGTGCTGTTGATTGAATAAACCCGCGATTTTATCAGAGTATGCCTGAATAACGGCGTTATACGGCTTAGCGTTAAAGAGGTCCTCTAAGCTTTGGCCATACCAAACCGAGGCCTGCTGCATGATCATGCTAACTGTTTTTTGGTCCAGCCCCACGCCAAGAAGTATCCCGGAAAATTTTTGCGCGTATTCATTTACCTTGGAGTTGATCGCCACCTGATCCAGATCAGGACGATCTGCGGATTCAAATGCATTCATGGCCTTCTGGCTAAACTCCTGCACGATTGCCCCGGCATCAGTATTACCTTCCGCCGCAAATGTGCGGGAGAAACCGGATCCCAAGACAAGTAAGCTTAAAATAAAAAATAAAACTATAACCTTTTTCATGCCTTACTCCTTTCTCATTTCGTTTCCTGAATTTTGAATCTGCCATGAATAAAGCCTATCTTGGGCATCTAAATTAAGCAGGATCATTTCTGTGAGCAGCCCTCCTGTGGGTTTGCGGTAGATACAGGTTTCTTTAATACCTTCTTGGCCTTCAGTCGGCTTGCATAAAGCCGGTTCTCCGTAAAGGCGTAAGATCCTGTTTTTCTTTGTCAGCTTCTTCAGGCGGCCATTATCAATATCGGCTTTTAACCTGTTGTATAACTTTTCCTCTTTATTTAATTCAGCCTGCATTTGTTTCTGGTTATCATCTAAGTTCTTCATAAACATAGCGTCATCCCAGTGAGTCAAGTATACGCAACCGGAAATAAGGATCGCAGCTAAGCTTAAAGAAAATACATATATGTAGAAAATCTTATTCTTTGCCATTAGGTTTATTATACCTCTCCATACCAAAAATCTCAATTCCTATCTATTAGTCATCTGGAATTGATCCTGAGCGTTCTTTGCGAAGGACCTAGGTGAGGGCGGGTTTTGTCTTGGCCTGTTTCTCGCGGGGACGTTTGTGTGCCCCAGCGTGGCACACTGCACTCGATGCTCGTCCTCGCTCTCCGCCAAGAATCGTGGCGGAACCATGCCCACTCGGACTGCGCACGCCCCGCTCGAAATCAGTCCAAGCCACCCCGCTGAACAACCAAAAATCCCAAGCCATTTTGAGCTTGGGAATACTTGTTTCGCTATCCCCTCAATTACAAACAGTTAGATAAAACGTCTACGATTTATGATTTTAATGGTTCTATCCTTCTGGATAAATTATTTCTAATTTAACAGGCCAGGGATTCTTCACGCCATTAGATTCCAATCGCTTAGCCAACGCATCAAATTGAATTTCAATATTTGGTTTTCCGGCCTCTAAAATATACTCGAAATTTGCAAATTGAAAGGTTGTCTCATATCCACTTTGTTTTCTACCTTTTAAAATTGCTGGGTGGTGTATTTTAACTCTTATTGCCTCCGGATCTATCGGTTCAGATTGAAGCGTATAAGTAAATGTTTTAGCGTGCTTTTTGATGTTGCCCAATGTCCAATGATGTGGATCTATTTTCCATTTTATTTTATCTAAGGGTTGTTTAGCTGAAGCGGGCACCTTAATTAAATCTTTAGTATACCAAATATCAATAGGCTCCCTCTCAGCAATCCCTTTAATATATATACTTTCTTTACAAAATAACTTCACCTGTTCATTTGAAAGAAGCTCAATACCAAAGTCTGCATCAAATACTATACCAGTTGGCCGAGCGAAATCCATAAGCCGTGAAGCTAAATTAAGTACTCGGCCAGAATAATCTATTATTTTATTTTTTGAAATTAAACGACATGCGGTCCCTCTAGACATTCCTATGCCTATTTTTCTTGGAATTTCGAAATTTATCATTGGATCATTCGCACAAAATGTACCAAATTCTTTCAACACCTTCAAAGATGTATTATACCCCTAACAACCTCCTGCAAATTTCTTTCATTGTAAGGGATAATCAAAAGTAATCCATCTCCCGTTGGCTTAAAAAAAGATAGATCAGCAAAATATTCATCTATTAGCTTAATGTACACTCTTTTAATGAACATCGCTGCGTCAGGAGATTCGACTCTTTGGCTAAATGTAGAAAATCCTCTAATATCTAAGTTTACTGCAATAATAAATTCAGATATCCCAGCTGCATCGTCTAATAGCTTTCTAATTATTCTATGCATCACGCCTCCTTATTAAAATTATTTTACCTCTCTTAATAAATAACAGGGACGGTTCTATTTTTCAGAAACCGTCCCTCGAATTGCGACTCTGGTGCAAGCAATATCTTAGTTATTAGCTTATTGTACCCCTATCTATAGGATTGTCAACCAAAAGTCCCAAGCTCAAAAAGCACTTGGGACTCAAATAATTATAACTGCACCTTTATTTCACTTCTTTAATTTCTCTGATAAATTTTCGAGTATTTCTTTAAATTTCTTTAGTTGATCTTTTTGAAATTCAAAAACCTTTAAAGTTTCTTTTTGATTCTCATTTTTTTCATCATCTAAAGACTTATTCCATTCTAAAACTTTATTATTTACATACTGTTCCACTCCAAGACTGCAATGGGTTACCAATTTATTCAAATTAAAAACCTCATCATTATTAAACAAATTGTATATTAAACCAAACTTAAATGATTCATCCATAAAATAGCGAGCAAAATCAGAATATTTTAGATATTGATTAATTTGCTTATCTTTTACAGAAATCTTTCTTAAAATTTCTTCGATTTTATCAATCCACAGTTTCAATAATCTAATATCGTATTGAAATTCTCTCTTCAGATTTCTTTTAAAACTTTTATTTGCCAATTTTCGCTGAATAAAATTAGTAATGAAAAAAAGTACAATAGCAAATACAAAACCAAAAAAAGTTCCTATAAAAGAGGCTACTATTTGTGCTTTAAAACTCATGTTATCCTCCACTTAAACAAAGCTTTTTTGCTTCTAGAAATTTATGTTAATTTATTGTACTCCTTACAATTTTCTTGTCAACCCTAAAATACTACTGAAACGGATGGCTTGACTGTGTTTGAGCGGGGCGTGCGCAGTCCGAGCGGACCCGACAAAAGTAATGCAGTTAACGAGGTATGAGCGAATGTCGTTAGCGGGTGACACGGAGGCGGGTCCCCTGCCGCCCGCAAAAGCAAGTTGAGGACGGCAGGGTGCCGCAGTGGCAGGACCCGCTATCGCTATGAGCGTGCAGCTCGCTACGTATGATGGCTTTCTAATGCCACCCCAACTTGATATCGCAAAATGCGATATCAAGTTTTTAGCTTCTTGCAGGGAAAACGCTGAAGGAACAGGAGTAACAAAAAAGACGCCTGATTGCTCAAGCGCCTTTTCCTCGTAGCACAAATGCCCTTTCCAACGAAGTTCCTCTCTAGCTAAGTAATAAAAGTATATATGATGAAGCTTTTATTGTCAAGTAAAATGGCAGCGTAGGTAGCCTTTCTGACCTACCTACGCCGCCTATCAATACCCCCTTGGTGAGATTTGAACTCACATCGTCCTCTTAGCTAGAAAGGAGCATTATCCATTTATGCTACAAGGGGGTACGATCGAAGGTTACCCTTCTGCTACAATAGACGTAGGAAGCCGGAAAATCTAACAAATAAAAAACGCCTGCTAATCACTTCTGACTAGCAGGCGAATCAAGTTGTCAGCAAAGATGGATTATCCCGTAAGCCGGATTCGTTTCTTTAGTCTTTTCTTAAAAGCGGCTATATCGTTCTGCACCAGTTGAATATTCGCCATTCTTACATTTGCCGGTAAATTTGGATTTTGCTCATAAAGCGTTTTCGTATTTTCCAATTGCCTTAGCCGGAACCATAGCGGATCAACCGGCTTTTCTTTTATACGTTTCAAAAGTTTCTTATTTTTTATATTCATCTTACACCCTAGCAAATCTGTGCAATATCTCGGAAATAAGTGTCTGGTATTTGATCCCGGCTTTGCGGGCTTTTTGTTTAATCGCTTCCAAATCGTCCCGGTTAATACGCATATTTAAAACCATCTCCTTCTTCTTACGCTCAAGGGAAGCTACAATAAAGTCATACTCCGGCCCGGTTATCGGAACAAATTCTTCGGCATGATCTTCATACCACTGTTCTTCCTTAGTCAATTTAATCCGCTTCATAAAATCATCTTTCTTTTTCATAGGATTCCCCTTTCTCATAAAGCTTCTTATATTTACGGCTGGGATATATTGTTTTCAAGAAAATCCCTTCCCCATCAAACACAAATGGGACTGCCCAAGTATAACTTTTATGTCTAAATATCAAAACTCTCTGGTGACTACGGATAGAGTTATCACCGAGGCCAAGCAAATCAGCTTTAATAATTTCTTGGAATGATACACGCCGGGTTAACTTCAGGCGGATATTCTTTAACCCACTCCACCTTATTTTCCCTGTTAAAATCTCACCGGAATTTAAGTATATACAATTGTATATACTTTCATACGCTTTGTCAAGATTTTTCTTCCTCATAGCCTATCTCCTTTCTACTCCAATAGACGCAGAAGGAGGCAAAAACTAACAGAAACTTTATGGGGGGAGCACCGACCTACTCTCAGTCGCTCGCTCTAATATAGAAACAAATAGCAGGATCAAAGGATTGAGAACCTTATAGCTTTTATCCGGCGAAATCCTTTAAACGTGCCGGAAAATAAAAATGCCGGCTATCTCATCTCTAAGATAACCGGCACGTTTAAAGGAGCACCGACCTACTCTCACATAGCCTTACGACTACACTACCATCGGCCCTGAGGGGCTTAACGGCCGTATTCGGAATGGGAACGGGTGTTTCCCCCTCGGTAAAGGCACTCCAAGAAAACCTCAACAACTACATACAGAAATTAGTGAGCAAAAACTACTTGACCAAATAACCCAAGTGGAATAAAAATAAGGCCAAGCCGATTGGCTGATTAGTACGCATTAGCTTAAATCCTTACGGATCTTACACTTTGCGCCTATCAAGGTCGTAGTCTACGACCAGCCTACAGAGCCTTGCGGCTCAGGGATATCAATTCTTGGGGTGGGCTTGGCACTTAGATGCTTTCAGCGCTTATCCCTTCCGAACATAGCTACCCGGCCTTTGCCCTTGGCAGGACAACCGGAAAACCATAGGTTCGTTTCTCAAGGTCCTCTCGTACTGAAGAGAACTCCCCTTCAAATATCCTAACGCCCACACCAGATAGAGACCGAACTGTCTCACGCATGCTTAATCCGCTGTTACCAGCGGCATAGACTATATCTTCATCCTCTTTCGAGGAGTTGACGTATTATAGCTTTCAATAAAGCTATCTCGAGCTTACGCTCTCAGTCGTTACAGGGGTTAATAGACCCTTTCTATTCAATAATTCTTCGACTTTTGCCGTGTTATTTGTTTTCTTCTTTGAATAGTTAAGGATTGCATAAGAATCAACCAATCTTGCCAACTTTAAAAATTGCTCAACTGTTGGTTTTGAGTTTTCTCTTATAGCATTTAGAAGCTCCAATGCTTTCTCTGTATGAACTGCTTTAAACACCACATATGGCTTTACCATCTTTAATACTTCTTCCACCCTTTCATAGCCAACTATTGTGTAATCGCTTACACCGTCGTTTCTATCCCGGATATATACATATCCGATTTGCTCTTTCAACCATTTCAAACCTTCCTTATGGTTGGAGTCTTGGTAGAAGCAGATGCTTGCTCTTATCTGGTAGCCATAGATGTAGTCTTTGCGTTCAACGAGCTGAAACATTATGCTTCCATCGCCATCAAGAAAACCTGCGATATATGCTTTGGTTTCTTCTCTCATCTATAACCTTCCCTCGGTATTACCCTTGCAGCGTTCGACCTGCAGTCGGGCTTCACCGATATAAGTCAATCCTATTTCCATATTACTACGGAAAAACGCAGTATTTTCTACGTTCTGAACCCAGCTCGCGTACCCTTTTAACCGGCGAACAGCCGGACCCTTGGGACCTTATACAGCCCCAGGATAGGATGAGCCGACATCGAGGTGCCAAACCGGGCTGTCGATGTGAACTCTCGAGCCCGATAAGCCTGTTATCCCCAGAGTACCTATTATCCGTTGAGCGATGGCAATTCCACGTTCAACCACCGGATCACTAGCCCCTACTTTCGTATCTGCTCGTCCTGTCGGACTCGCAGTTAAGCTGGCTTATGCGCTTACGCTCCACGGGCGATTGCCGACCGCCCTGAGCCAACCTTGGGGCCCCTTCGTTACTTTTTAGAAGGGAACCGCCCCAGTCAAACTGCCCGCCTGTCACTGTCCCTCCGCCGGATTCACGGCAAGGGGTTAGAATCTTAGAGCAATAAGGGTGGTATTTCAGATTGCGACTCTGCCCGAGCTAGCGCCCGGGCCTCAAAGTCTCCCACCTATGCTACACATATTGATCCAAAACCCAATAGCAGGTTGCAGTAAAGGTTCTGGGGTCTTTTCGTCTTGGTGCGGGTAGACGGCATCTTCACCGCCACTACAATTTCGCCGAGTCTCACGTTGAGACAGCGATCAGGTTGTTACACCATTCGTGCGCGTGGGAACTTACCCCACAAGGAATTTCGCTACCTTAGGACCGTTATAGTTACGGCCGCCGTTTACTGGGGCTTCGGTTCAAAGCTTCACAAATCTTACGACTCGCTGACTAATCCCCTTAACCTTCCAGCACCGGGCAGGTGTCACACCCTATACTTCCTCTTTCGAGTTTGCAGAGTGATGTGTTTTTGCTAAACAGTCACCCGATCCACTTTACTGTGGCCCCGAAAAGGCCTTGCGACCTCCGGGGCACCCCTTATTGCTAACGTACGGGGCTAGATTGCCGAGTTCCTTAACGTGAGTTATCTCGATCACCTTACCATATTCTGGAGTTCTACCTGTGTCGGATTCCGGTACGAGTAGTTATGCGGCTCCCTCTTATACTTTTCTCGGCAGCATGGCTTAAGAATACTTCCTCATCGCTTGCGCTCAAAGTCCCCTCCGTCCCTCACGGAACAGAGAACGCAGACATCCAACACTGCGCAATCCCCAGCCTCCTGCGTCATACAAGAGGTGATAACGCTTCATAACTAGTATCTGAATATTAACAGATTGTCCATCGCTTACGCCATACGGCCTCAGCTTAGGTTCGACTAACCCTGGGCGGATTAACCTTCCCCAGGAAACCTTAGAATTTCGGTGTGCCCGTTTCTCGCGGGCATTTTCGCTACTTATTCCGACATAATCCCTTGTCTATTGTCCACTGCTCCTAACGGTACAGCTTCAACCAAATAGACAATGCTCCCCTACCACTGACCTTGCCCGAAGGCAAGATCAATCTGCAGCTTCGGTAACAGGCTTGAGCCCCGATCATCTTAGGCGCGAAATCACTAGACCAGTGAGCTGTTACGCACTCTTTAAATGATGGCTGCCTCTGAGCCAACATCCTGGTTGTTTGTGTGAATCCACATCCTTTACCACTTAGCCTGTACTTAGGGACCTTAGCTGACAGTCTGGGCTGTTACCCTTTTGACAATGAAGCTTAGCCCCCATTGTCTTACTCCCGGAGTAAAAATAGTAGTATTCGAAGTTTGGTTGGGCTCAGCAAGCTAGTATGCTCCCGTAGCCCATTCAGCACTCTACCCCTACTATTTAATTATCCGAGGCTATCCCTAGAAATATTTCGGGGAGAACCAGCAATTTCTGAGTTTGTTTAGTCTTTCGCTCCGATCCACAGTTCATCCCACAGTTTTTCAACACTGAAGGGTTCGCACCTCCACTTTCCTTTCGGAAAGCTTCGCGCTGACCATGGATAGATCACTCAGCTTCGGGTCTACTATACGGTACTGAATCGCCCGATTAGGACTCGCTTTCGCTCCGCCTCCTTGCCGCACTTTCATACGGCAATTAAGCTCGCACCGCACAGTAACTCGTCGGACCATTATGCAAAAGGTACGCGGTCAGGCATTCTACCCGCTTGCGCAGATAGCATAGCCCTCCCACAGCTTGTAAGTCTATGATTTTAGGTTCTATTTCACTCGCTTCACCAGCGTTCTTTTCAACTTTCCCTCACGGTACTTGTGCGCTATCGGTTTAGGTGTAGTTTTTAGTCTTAGACCGTGGTCGGCCCAGATTCACACAGGATTTCCCGTGTCCCGTGTTACTTGGGATACCTCTAGGGTGCCTTTAGAATTTCGCTTACGAGGCTTTCACTCTCTTTGGCGCGCCTTTCCAGGCGTTTCTGCTATCCTAAGACAATCCCACATTGAGGTCCCGCAACCCCTTTTTTCCTTGCGGAAAAAAGGTTTAGACTCTTCCCTCTTCGCTCGCCACTACTAGGGGAATCTCGGTGATTTCTTTTCCTCAGGGTACTTAGATGTTTCAGTTCTCCTGGTATCGCTTTCCCATGCCTATTGAATTCAGCTAGGGAATATCGCGGTATAACCCGCGATGGGTTGCCCCATTCGGAATCCCCCGGATCAAAGCCAGTTTGCGGCTCCCCGAGGCATATCGGTGCTTACCCCGTCCTTCATCGCCTCACCTAACCAAGTCATCCGTGCATAGACTCTTTGTAGCTTGACCAAATTTTGATTCTCACTCGGTTATTTGAATTGTAGTTTTTACCACACAAGATCAAATTGACCTTGTATCTGTATGTCTACTCCTGTCAATCTCATCAATCGCAGAAGTAGTCTGTTGCTTACGCAACAGAAGTTGTCAAAGAACATAAATTAGCGAACGAATCGCTAAGTAAATTTATGTTTGGTGGAGGCGACCAGAGTTGAACTGGCGACCCCCTGCTTGCAAAGCAGATGCTCTCCCAACTGAGCTACGCCCCCCAAAATTTCTGGTGGGCCCAAGTGGATTCGAACCACTGACCCCAGTCTTATCAGGGCTGTGCTCTAACCAACTGAGCTATGGGCCCGAGTTTACGGTCCATAATAATATAATAATTGAACTGCCAAGCCTTAGGATCATTGAAATGACCCCAAGTTTTTTCTAATAATAGTCGCAAAAGACAGATTATTAGAAAGGAGGTGATCCAGCCGCACCTTCCGGTACGGCTACCTTGTTACGACTTAGCGCCAGTCACCGGTTTTACCCTAGGGCCAATAAATTGGCACTTCAGGTACCACCAGCTCCCATCGCTTGACGGGCGGTGTGTACAAGGCCCGGGAACGTATTCACGGCGGCGTAGCTGATCCGCCATTACTAGCGATTCCGACTTCATGGAGTCGAGTTGCAGACTCCAATCTGAACTGAGCCTACTTTTTTGCGATTAGCTCCCCCTCGCGGGTTGGCAACGCTTTGTAGTAGGCATTGTAACACGTGTGTAGCCCAGGGCATAAAGGCCGTACTGACTTGACGTCATCTCCACCTTCCTCTCGGTTATCCCGAGCAGTCTCCCTAGAGTGCATCCTTAGGCCTTGCGGCTTCAAGATTAGCAACTAAGGATAATGGTTGCGCTCGTTGCGGGACTTAACCCAACATCTCACGACACGAGCTGACGACAGCCATGCAACACCTGTGCAGGCTCCTGACTTGACAGGTAGTCCCCTTTTCAGGTTCCTACTTCCTGCATGTCAAGCCCTGGTGAGGTTCTTCGCGTAGCGTCGAATTGAACCACATGTTCCACCGCTTGTGCGGGCCCCCGTCAATTCCTTTGAGTTTTAACCTTGCGGTCGTAGTCCCCAGGTGGAGCACTTAACGTGTTAACTTGCGGCGCTGAGAGTAAACCCCCAACACCTAGTGCTCATCGTTTACGGCTAGGACTACCAGGGTATCTAATCCTGTTTGCTCCCCTAGCTTTCGCAATTCAGCGTCAGAACCGGACCAGAGAGCCGCCTTCGCCACTGGTGTTCCTCTCGATATCTACAGATTTCACTCTTACACCGAGAATTCCACTCTCCTCTTCCAGTCTCAATCTCAACAGTTTTAAGAGCAGTTCTGCAGTTGAGCTGCAGGATTTCACTCCTAACTTGTCAAGACGCCTACTTGCCCTTTACACCCAATAAATCCGAGTAACGCTCGCCACCTCTGTATTACCGCGGCTGCTGGCACAGAGTTGGCCGTGGCTTCTTCTCTAGGTACCGTCAGTCTGTTCCGTTAAGAACAGGTTTTCTTCCCTATCGAAAGAGGTTTACAATCCGAAGACCTTCATCCCTCACGCGGCGTCACATAGTCAGGGTTTCCCCCATTGCTAAATATCCTCGACTGCAGCCTCCCGTAGGAGTTGGGGCAGTGTCTCAGTCCCCATGTGGCTGACCACCCTCTCAGGCCAGCTACCCGTCAAAAGCCTTGGTAGGCCATTACCCTACCAACTAGCTGATAGGACGCGAGCTCATCTCTAAACAAAAACTCTTGCGAGCCTTCTTTACTTACCCCGCCTTATGACAGGGCAAACACATCGGGTATTACCCTCGCTTTCGCAAGGCTATCCCCGACTTAGAGGTAAATTACTCACGTGTTACTCACCAGTCTGCCGCTATATCTTTTTTCCCTCAACAGATCAGCCTTGCGGCTTCACCATCTCAAGAAAAAAGTATCGCTCGACTTGCATGCCTAATCTACGCCGCCAGCGTTCACTCTGAGCCAGGATCAAACTCTCCGAAAAATTCCGAAAAATTTGTATGAAGGCTCTAAATGATTTATTTAATTTCAAACCTCATGAAATTGACCCGTATAAACTTGCAAAAGCTTATACTGGCCTCGCTTGGCAATTCAATTATCAAAAGAGCATATACCCCGCCCGATCTGAGGGACGGGTATGCCGCCTTCTGCGGCAATAAAAAAACGTCCCGACAAATCGTCGGGACGCCAAATTTATGAGCGCCCTATTGTCGTTTCAGGATTAGTTACCGGAAATTGTCAACTGCTTTTTAATTGTTTTCACAATAATGGTCCCTTTTTAACAAGGGATAATTATTTTAATACAAAAGGATATTTTGTCAAGGAATTTTTTTATTATTTACAGGTTGTCAACCACCCTCAAGAAAACATCTACTATCCTGGGATCAAACTGCGTGCCGCTGTTACGTTTAACCTCCAAAACCGCGGCATCCTTCATTAGGGGGATCTTTCTATATGACCGCGCCGAACGCATAGCTTCATAGGCATCCGCCACATGGATTATGCGCGCGCCCAGAAGGATATCATCCCCTCTTCTGCCCTCCGGATAACCTGAGCCGTCATAATGCTCATGATGCTGCCTGACTAAACCTACCACGGCGTTTAGGAAAGTCAGCGGCTCCAGTATCTGGGCGCCGATAGCCGGATGCTTCCTGATCTGCTCCCACTCTAAAGTAGTGAGAGATGATGTTTTGAGGAGGATGCTGTCCTCAACCCCTATTTTACCCAGGTCATGCAGCTCGCAGGCCTGGCGGATTAATTCAATATCCCTGGCCGGCAGTTTCATTTCTTTGGCGATGGCCACGGCATAACGCACCACATTCTCCGAATGGCTGTGCGTGTAGTGGTCCCGCGCGTCGATCGTCTGGGCAAGGACCTTGATAGTGCGCATATATGTGGAGCGCAGATCCTCATAAAGCCGGCTAAGATTAGTGGTAGCGTCTTCTATCCTCCCGGCTAAAAGCGTATTTTGTTTCTCTAGAACCAGGTTACTCTCTACCAACCCCTGGTTCAACCTGCGGCTGGCTGCCAATAATCCATGCAGCTTGATACCGCTGTCAACGATAAACATCAGCTTTTCCGGAGCGGCCTGGCGGCTCAAGATTTCAAATGCCTCTGATCCGGCAAGCTGGCCTGCCTTATCCATTTGATCCTGCTGGAGCAGGACAACCGCCACGCAATCAGGATCGATCTTCTTAAGTTCAAGTATAAGTGAGGCAATATCTATTTCAGGAAGGGCGCAGTTTATAATGACTAGGTCGCAGATATTCCGGTTTAAACTCGCTATACCTGCCTGGCCGCCGGATTCCTCAATGACAGTATAATCCCCCCAGCTAAACAGCTGATCCTTAAGATGAGAGGATGAGGATTTATCGTCGAAGATCAAAAGTATTTTAGCGCTGTCGGCCATACTTATTCCGTATTTTTATAATATTTATCGATCGCCCTCTTGATACCGGATGATGTTGAAACAAAAGCCTGCACACTGCAGCCGCTCAAAAGCTCCACATCCTCTATAGCCCGCGTATCCAAGGGATTAAACATCGCCAGGGTCAGGTTATTGCCGATCCTGTCTATCGGCACAAGCAGATACTTCCTGGCAACCCGGCCTGGAATAATAGCGGCAATCTCGGGGCTCACCTCATAATTACCCAAAGGCAGATAAGGAAAGCCGTACTGGGCGGTAAGGGAAATGGAGATATCCTCCTCCCTGGCAAATCCCAACTTCACCAGGATCATCCCGAGCAGGTCTCCTTTTTGCCGCTGGAGATTTAAAGCTTTATCCAGCTGGGCCTTATTGATAACCCCCCGGTCAAGCAGCAACTCACCTAATTGCTTGTTAATAATCCTTCTTGGCTGCATGATAAAAATTATACCCCTTAAGTTGTTATGAGGCAATACATTTATTGAACTCTGTAAGCAGATCCTCCTTCTTGATCCCCGTATCAATAAAATCCCAGGGGAGAAGGCTGGCGGTGGATTTTTCGCCGAGATAAAACAGGGGGTCGATCCGCTCGTCGGAAAAGGCCTCCTGCCACTTGGAAAATGAAAAATAGTTTGACCAGGCGTCAAACCTGGCGCCTTTTTTGTAGGCAGTCAGGATGACCCGGCTCAATCTTCTATCTCCACGGGAAAGCACCCCTTCCAGAAAACCCATTTCAAGGTTATGAAAATTAAGTTTCAGCCGCTTATTTTTAGTTCGCGACCTTAAAAAATCCTGCTTATCCTTTACCGCCTCCATCCCCTCCATTTTTAGCCATTGTAAAGGCGTATGCGGTTTTGGAATCAAAGGGTTAATGCTGATATTGACCTGGCTAGCCCCACCTCTTACCTTCTTTTTTAGCTCCGAGGCCTCGCGAGCGAAATCAATGATTGCCTGCAGGTCCTGCTCCTCTTCTTTAGGCAGACCGATAAGAAAGTAAAGTTTCAAATGCTGGTATCCGGCGCGATAGGCCTCCTCTACGGCCAGGGTAAACTCTTCAACCGAGAAATCCTTAGCCAGGAGTTGGCGCAATCTCTCTGACCCTGCCTCAGGGGCAAAGGTCAGCCCGGTTTTCTTTATTTTAGCGATCAAGGTGGATACGTTTCCCAACAGAGACCTAGCCTTTAATGACGGGAGAGATAAATTGACCGCCTGCTCTTTAAAACCCCTGGTCAAATCCTCAACCAGCTTTTCTAAACCCGGATAGTCGCCTACGGAAAGCCCGGCCAAAGATAATTCTTCATAACCGGTATAGCTGTAAGCCAGATTGGCTAAGGAGAGGACCTTCTCCCGACTCCTTATCCTCAAGGGATAATACTGGCTTCTTGCCTGGCAAAAACGGCAGCGGTTGGGACAGCCGCGCATGATCTCTAAACTGATCCGGTCATGCACCACCTGAACATAAGGTACCAGCCAATCACAGGGAAAATAAGCGGAATCAAAATCCTGGACTACGCGCTTGTTGATCTTTAAAGGCAGATTTTTATTCCTGGGGGAGAAGGCGGCTAATTCTCCGGACCGGCCATATTCTACCGCGTAAAGTGCGGGAGCGTAAACCCCCTCAATCCTGGAAAGCTCAAGCAGAAATTCCTGCTTAGGCATCCTGCCGCTTTTATAATCGCCTTTATATTTACGGTAGGCGTCAATTAGTTCCGGGATCGCCTCTTCAGCCTCCCCGATAATGAATAGATCAAAGAACTCATGCATCGGCTCCGGGTTAAGGCTGCATGGGCCGCCTCCAATAACCAGGGGAAACTTATAGCCGCGTGAAGCTGATTCTAAAGGTAGGCCGGCTAAATCCAGGATATTCAATACATTGGTATAATTCAGCTCCGAGCCGAGAGAAAACCCCAGCATATCAAAACTGCTCAAATCCTGATTTGATTCCAGGGAAAAGAGGCGTCTCCCTCCGCTTCTTAAAGCAGCCTCCATATCCGGCTCCGGCGCAAAAAATCTTTCGCAGGCCAGATCAGGGATCCTGTTTAGAATTCCGTAAATTATCCGCAGGCCCAGGTTGCTCATCCCTACTTCATATAGGTCCGGAAAACCCAGGGCAAAACTTATGGCAGATAACTGGAGTTTATTCCTGGCGGCATTCCATTCATTGCCAAGGTATTGTGCCGGCCGGTGCACCTGTAAGAGGATATCTTCAATCATCATTAAAATACCGCGCGTGTCCGGTCTATATTGACCAGGATCCCTAAAGAGATAAAGGTTGCCACGATACTGGAGCCGCCGTAACTCAAAAGCGGCAGCGGCAGGCCGACCACCGGGGCCAGGCCCATGTTCATGGAGATATTAATAAACACCTGTAATGCCAGTAAAATTGAAATGCCGTAAGCAAGCAGCTTGCCGAATGAATCCTGGGTCCTTTTGGCGATGATAAAACCCTGGCGGATAAGCAAATAATACAGGGATATAAGCAGGACGCTAGCCAAAAAACCCCATTGCTCTGAAAATGTGGCAAAGATAAAATCCGTATGCGACTCCGGCAGAAAATACAGCTGGCTCTGTGTCCCAGATAGCCAGCCTTTGCCAAAAAAACCGCCTGATCCAATGGCTATGCGCGATTGGATGACCGTATATCCGGCCCCGAGCGGGTCAATATTCGGGTTAAGAAAAACCAAAAGCCTGTCCTTCTGATAGGGCCGCAGGAAATTCCAGAGAAAAGGCAAAGGCGCCAGTAATAGGACCAACAACACAACAATATATTTTAACCGGACATCGGTCAGATAAAGCAGGGAAACAAAAACCAATAAAAGCATAAGCCCGCTTCCCAGATCCGGCTGTTCAATGACCAAAAACATGGGGACCGCTACAAATACAAACGGCAGGGCTATGCCGCGGAAGATCCCGAATTTTCCCGAAAGCAGAGATATATCGCTTTCGGATTTACGGCTGAAATACCGGGCCAAAAATATTATAACCGCAAGCTTTACGAACTCCGAAGGCTGGAAATTAAACCAGGCCAACTTTAGCCAACGCTGGGCGCCGAGCCTGATGATGCCCAGGGAAAAGACCAGCAAGAGCAGGAGTAATGCCAGGCCATAAATAAAATAGCTGGCGTCCCAGAGCTTGCGGTAATTAAAACCCGACATAAGGAAGAAACAAACCACCCCTATAGCTAACCAGAGTATCTGGCGCTTATAGATATCCTGCCAGAGGGCGAGCTCCTTCTGATAAGTGCTGCTGTAAATAGATAATACCCCGATGAGCGCGATAGCAAGCGCGATGATCAATATCCTGATGAATGAATTTCTCATATGAGCCCCTGGTTGTTCATCTTTTCAATGATCTGCCTGGCAATAACAGAGGCCGCGTGCCCCGGCCCGCCGTTCTCCAGGAAAACACAGATCACGTATTTTGGTTTATCATACGGGAAAAAACCGACAAACCAGGCGTGGGACAAACCCCGGGAAACCTGGGCAGTGCCGGTTTTCCCTGCCACTGCCACCGGTAAAGCGGACAAAGCATTCCCCGTTCCCCTGGCATCGGAGACAACCTCCCGCAGGCCCCTGCGCACGGCTTCAATAGTGCCCTTTTTAAATGCTACCGGAGAAAGTCTCTTCTTTTTCTTTTCAAGATCCAGGCCTCCCACCGCCTTAATAATATATGGAGCCGGCAAATATCCCTGATTAGCGAATACCGCCATCATAGCGGTTAATTGTAAAGGAGTGGTCAGGCATTCACCCTGGCCGATGCTCAAATTAGCGGTGTCCCCGTCATACCATTTTTGGAATTTATTTATCTTCCTCCACAGAGGGGAAGGAATAAAACCGCCTGTTTCATACGGAAGGTCAAAGCCCGACGGCCTGCCCAGGCCTAACTTTATGGCGTAATCATGGATATTCTGGCCGCCCAGGAGCAGGCCTGTTTTATAAAAAAACACATCGCATGAATGGGCGATCGCCCGGATAATATCCTGCGCTCCGTGCGTATCCCAGCAGGAGAATTTTCTTGCGCCAACCATGGCCCATCCCGGGCAGACAAAATTAGTAGAAAGGTTTATCTTTTTCAATTCAAGGCCTGCGCTGGCCAGGACCACTTTGAAAACAGAAGCCGGAGGGTAACTTGATTGGATAGCCCGGTTGACCAGCGGAGAATCCGGGTTGTTGAATAACGCGCTAATAAGCGCGGGGCGTTTATTCACAAAAACAGAAGGATTATAATCGGGGTAATTAGCTAATGCCAGTATCTCGCCGCTTTGCGGGTCCATCAAGATCACAGCGCCCTTTCTTCCGGATAAGGCCTCCTCGGCGATCTTCTGGACCCTGATATCCAGGGTAAGCTGGACATCCCTGCCGTTTACCGGCGGCTGAAAACCCAATACACGGGTAAATTTACCGCGGTGGTTTACCTCTACGGATAACCCTCCCTCCTCCTGGCGCAAATAATAATCATATTTCTCCTCTACGCCGCCGAAACCCACGATATCCTTGGTCTTATAGCCGTAATCCTCCAGCTTGGTCAGCCGCCAACGGTCAATTTCATTTACATACCCGATAACATGGCAGGCAGATGACCCGTGAGGGTAATAACGCAGGGGCTTTGGCTGGATAATGATACTTGGCTCTTCTACTTTATACTCTTCCAGGATGATCGCCTTCCTGGGCTCTATATTATTGGCAACGGTAGTGGGAAGGCTGGAGGAAACAAAATTCTTTTTGAAAGCGGCCTTTAACTCTTTTGACTCTGCCCCTAATATGCGGCTGACCGCAGCTATTGCCCGGTCAAGCTGACTGGGCTCCTGGGGCAGGATCATCACGTCATACGAGATCCTGTTCCCCGCTATGATCTTACCGTTACGGTCCAGAATATTGCCTCTGGTGCCTGACTGGGATATGAGGCGGATGCAGTTGTTCTTACTTAGCCGCCGGAACTTGGCGCCCTGCAATACATTCAGGTCCGCTAGGCCGATGAGCAAAACAACAAACATCAAACCCAAGAAATAAACGAATAACTTTTTTCTATCCATAGAGGCTATACTGTTATCTTTTTGGTAAGCTTAAAGATCAAGGGTGATAAAGCCGCCGTATAAAGTGAAGGAATGATCAGATTGCGCAAGAAGATGCCTGCCGGAATAAAATTGCCGAGATTCGCGCTTTGCACTCCGGTTATGATGCTGTTTAAGAAGGCTGCGATAAATACTATGGCAAAGCGCACAAGATCATGCTCTGTGGATATCTGCCTGCCCAGCTTCCAGATCGCGTAACACCAGACGCTGAATAAGATCGTGTTTATCCCAAAATCCCCGGGCAGGAAGGCGTCCTTAAGCAGCCCACATATGATGCCAAAGACCAGGGCGGTCTTAAAGTCCAAATAAAAAACAGCCGCGATAACAAAGATCAAAAGCAGGTCAGGCCGGGCATTAAAAAAAACCAGGAATTCCGGCCAGCTCAATTGCAGCGCAGCTAAGGCCATTACAACCGCTAAAAGCAGCCATTTCTTCATGGAATAATAACCAGGACCTCTTCTATCGATGAGCAATCTACAGCCGGTTTGATGATCGCGTAACGGTTAAGCCCGGAGAGATCGCTCCCTATGTTGACGACCCTGCCCACTAACAGCCCTTTAGGATAGATCTGGCTTAATCCCGATGTGACTACCACGTCGCCGCTAACGATATCGGCATCTTTAGGAAGATAGCGCATGATCAGGTTTGACCCGAGGGTCCCGTTGACCAACCCTTCCTGACGCGAGCGCTGCACGATACTGGAAACGCCCAGGCTCGGATCATTTATCAGTAGTATCTTGCTGGTGTTATCCGCGCTCTCAACCACCCTGCCTACCAGGCCCCGGGGGCTGATTGCGACCATCCCGCGCCGTATCCCGTTATATTTTCCTTTATCAATAGTGGCGCTGGATGACCAACTGTCCGGAGAGCGTCCGATAATCCTGGCGGGGACAAGGCGTAACCCGGATTTCTGCTTAAAAGCAAGCAGGCCTTTAAGGCGGGTGTTCTCCAGATAAATCTCCCTTGAGTCAAATAAACGCGAGCGCAGGGAATCCACAGCACTTTGCAATGTTTCATTTTCAACCATATTGCGGTGATAGAATACGATCCCCCTGATTTCACGCTTCAGTAAACTAACCAAGGAAAGCTGCGGCTTAAAAGTTTTTTGCACGGGGTTCTTAAGGCGGATCAGGGAATAGGATAAAAAGAGTACCAGCGAGGCAATGACTGTAAGGTTGATTAAGGTTTTGCGGGGTAACTTAAACACATTTAAGTTAGAAAACTATGGTTTGGCTTCCGTTAGCCAAAGCCAGAGGAGCCAAACAAGGATTAACTACGTGTTTCTGTTTTAACCGATACGGTAACTTTCTTAAGATACTGGATCTCGCTAAGCACCCGTCCGGTCCCGTTGGCAACCGCGGTGATCGGGTCTTCGCTTATATGCACCGGCAGGCCGGTCTCTTCGGAAATCAACTTGTCCAATCCCCTTAAAAGGGAACCGCCGCCGGCCATGACAATACCGTGATCAATAAGGTCCGCGGCTAACTCCGGAGGGGTCCTCTCTAAAGACATTTTCGTAACTTCAAGTATGGCCCGTAACGGTTCCTGTAAAGATTCGCGGATCTCTTCGCTGGTTATGGTCACGGTCTTCGGCAGACCGGCGACCAGGTCCCTGCCCTTAACCTCTATACTCATCTCTTCTTCCAATGGATAGGCTGAGCCGATCTTTATCTTAATGTCTTCAGATGTGCGTTCCCCGACCATGAGGTTATAGGTCTTCTTGAGGTATTCAATGATCGCCTCATTCATCTCATCCCCGCCGATACGGATGGACTTTGAAAAAACTATTCCCGCCAATGAGATCACGGCGATCTCGGTAGTCCCGCCGCCTATATCTATGATCATGTTGCCGATAGGCTCCTGGATAGGCAGCCCCACCCCGATAGCCGCGGCAATCGGTTCCTCTATTAAGAAAACCTCTCTTGCGCCGGCGCGCTCCGCGGAATCTTTTACTGCCCGCTTCTCAACTTCCGTAATACCGGAAGGAATGGCAATAACGATCCTGGGCCTGACCAATACCCTGCGGTGGTGCACCTTTTTAATAAAATACCGCAGCATCGCTTCGGTAATCTCAAAATCAGCGATAACCCCGTCTTTCATCGGACGGATCGCGATAATATTTCCCGGGGTACGGCCGAGCATCCGCTTGGCCTCCTCCCCTACAGCCAAAACATGCGAGGTCCCGCGCTCAATAGCCACAACCGAAGGCTCGCAAAGAACAACCCCTTCCCCCTTGACAAAAACCAGGGTCGTGGCTGTTCCCAGGTCAATCCCCATATCATTGGAAAAAAGCCCTAAAACAAAGTTGACCGCTCTAATTAGCTGATGCTTGAATTTTCCCATATTATCTCCGTTTAAGTCAGTAGAGGAATTCTAACAGAGTTTAAAGTCTATGTCAAATAAAAAGTTGGGCAGTAAGCGGCTGCCTTGCCTTAGAGATTACGCTTGATTCGCGGCTTTTGCTGAAGGCACAATTAGAAGATTTTCGGCAATTGTGTGCGAATTACGTCGAGCGGAGAACCCTCATTCAAGCGTAAGTCAGTTCGGGAACGAGACGTAAGCCGAAGCACGCGGCGAAAATCTTCGTGCCGAAGCGAAAGCCGGGAAGCAAGCGTTATTTATGCCATAAGGTATTTAATGTGGCGATGAAACCGGGGAAGGATTTATTGATGCAACTTACATCATCAATCTCCGATCTGCCTTGCGCCGCCAAAGCTGCTACCACCATGCTCATGGCAGTGCGATGATCCCCAAAACTCTTTAGCTTTGCCCCTCTAAGCCTAGCTTTGCCGTTTATAACTATCTCCTCCCTGCCCCGTGATTTTGACACCCGGATATCCGCTCCCATGCGTTTTAAATTCCAGAGCATAGAATTAATCCGGTCGGTCTCCTTAACCCTTAATTCTCCGGCACCTTTGATCACCGTTCGGCCGCCGGCAAAACAGGCAGCGACCATAAGAACAGGCAGCTCATCAACTAAAGTAGGGATTTCTTCGGGGCTGACTACTGTGCCTTTAAGGCTGCTGCCGGTTACTATAAGATCACCGCTGGGCTCAAAGCCTCGCAATCCCCTCTCTTTAGAATATACGACCTTGATTTTGGCTCCCATCCTTTTAAGGACGTTGACTATCCCACTTCTTCCTGGATTAAGTCCGGAGCGCCGAATAATAAGATTAGAACCGGGAATAACGGAGGCCAAAACCAGGAAGAAAGCAGCCGAGGAAATATCCCCGGGAATATAAATTTCCCCGGGGCTGGTTAAGCTTTTGCCGGGATTTAAAATTACGTTCTTCCCGCTTACGGTAATCCTGGCGCCAAAGGCCTTGAGCATGCGCTCGGTATGGTCGCGCGTCTTAACAGGTTCAATAACCCGGGTTTTCCCTTCGGCATACAACCCTGCCAGAAGGATGGCGGATTTGACCTGAGCCGAGGCAACCGGCAGGCGGTAAGAAATACCTTTAAGCTTATTTCCGGAAACCACGATAGGCGGGTATTCGTCAGCGCCTCTCTTTTTGGCGGTGATCCGCGCACCCATCAAGCGCAAAGGGATATTTACCCTGGCCATCGGCCTGGCTGAAAGATATTTTCCGGCTACAAGCCTGGTTGCAAAATCCTGGCCGGCCAGAACTCCCAAGAGCAAGCGAAGGGTTGTCCCGGAATTAGCTACAAACAAAGGTTTTTTGGGTTCAAGTAATCCACAGCAGGACCTACCCCAGACTAAAACCTGCTTATTGCCGGCCGATATCTTTACCCCTAAAGCAACCAAAGCAGCCAAAGTGGCAAGGAGGTCGTCGGAAACTGGAAAATTCTTTATGATTGTTTTGCCACTAGCTAACGCGCTTATAATCAGCGCCCTGTGGGCTATGGATTTGTCGCCGGGAAGATTGATCTTGCCGCGGGGGATGAGATGCTCTTTTATGACAAAAGGCATGAAACCGGCATCCTTTATAGCGGATTTCATTTTGCCTTTTGCGCTACCATATCATTTTCGTTTATTATATTCTTCAGGTCCTCGGGAAAGCCGGCGGCAGCCATAGACTCATGCACCTTCTCAACTTTTAATTCGCCAATAACCTTGCCCCCGCGATATACCGAGAATACATCATCCATCTTTACGCCGTCCTTAGAGCCTAAATTGATCACCGCGAAATTATAATCCTTATTCACTACCATGACCTTGCCTTCAAGCGTATTTACTTTTGGAGCTGCCGCTTTTTTCTCACCCTTCGGGGTTGAAGGCGCGGCAGCTTGCGGCTTCTCCTTAAGAACTTCGCTATTGACCACTACCTTGCCCAGCTCCACCCCATCTGAACCGGACTCAAGCTCTTTGAGCTTAGCTTCAAGTTCATCCTTCTGCTGTTGTATAACTCTGACCTGCTCCTTCATTTTCATGCCTTCACTGCTAGCCTGATTAAGCCTGCCTTCTAAATCCTGGCGTGATGTTTTCTGCTGCTCAAGGTCTGCCTTAAGCTGCTCCAATTTATTTGAAGCATCAAGGCGCGATGATTTCTCTTGAGCCAGCTCATTGTTCAAAGCATCTATCTGGCCTTTGACCTCCTGCAATTCAAGCTGTAAACGGGTGACCGTTTTCTTGGAATCCTCAAGCTTGGCTTCGGTTGCGCGCTGACGAATAGTCAATTCATCAACCTGTGCCTGCAAGCGGATGCTTTTGGCGTGTTCATTTTGATAGGAATAGAATGCTCCCGCGGCAATAGCAAAAGAAATAACAAGTAAACCGCCGAATAGTAATATGCCTGTCTTACGATTCATTCTGCCTCCTTGCGATAATTTTTTATGCTTATTACCCTTTAATATAACATCAGTTAGGTAAAAATCAAGTTATATTTTCTTTAATGAAATCGCGGAATCCGTCAGGCAGAGGGCTTACGAAGTTCACTAATTTTCCTGTCGCAGGATGCAGGAACCCGATCTCCTGGGCGTGTAAAGCCAGGCGCGGGAAGAAACCAGCCTTCCCATACTTGGTATCCCCCAGAATTGGATGTCCCAGGGATGCAAGATGGACCCTCAGCTGATGCGTCCTTCCGGTAAAAGGCCTTAATTCAAGCAGGGAAAACTCCTTGCCCCTTTTTAAGGTACGGTAATGCGTCTTGGCATACTTGGAATTTTCCGTGAAGCTCACCGCCATATTTTTTCTTTTTAATGGGTGCCTGCCGATAGGCAGCTCAATAACATCCTCGTCAAATTCCGTCCGGCCCATAACTATGGCGATATATTTGCGCTGGATACTATGCTGGGCGAATTGGCGGGATAATTTTAAGTGGCTGTCATTATTCTTGGCGATGACCAAAAGCCCGCTGGTTTCTTTATCCAGGCGGTGGACAATGCCGGGGCGGTTCTTATTGATATCGGAAAGTTCTTTAAAACGGCTAAGCAAGGCGTTGACCAGGGTGTGCTGCCGGTTACCCGGGGCCGGGTGCACCACCAGGCCTGCCTGCTTATTGATGATCGCCAAGTCATCATCTTCGTAAATGACCTCAAGAGGTATCTGTTCGGCTTCTATACCGGAGGATTCCTTCTCCGGCAAGATTACCCGGATCTCCTGGCCAGTCTTTACCTTGTGATTGGGCTTAGTAACGCTGGATGAATTCAGAAAGACCATCCCCCTGAGAATGAGCTTCTGGATATTGGTGCGCGAGAGCCCCAGGTTGTTATGTAAAGCGTAATCCGTCAATAATAAATCCAGCCGCCTCTTATCCTGCTCTGGGGGGACCTGTAAAATCAATACTTCGGAACCACGGTCTTTAGGCCGTGGTTTCCTCAGTATTGATACTGAAGGCGGCGGTTTGGACGCCGCCGAATGTATCAATTCTTTTTCCACAATAGCTCCCAGCTTAATAAAATCACGCCTATGGTTATTGCCGAATCCGCCAGGTTAAAAACCGGCCAGACACGGAAATCCAGAAAATCAATCACGAAACCAAAACGCAGGCGGTCAATAAGATTACCCGCCGCACCCGCCAAGATCAGGCTTAATGATATGCTGGAGAGAAGGGACTTCTTTTTATCTTTAAGGTGGTAAATAATAAGCGTTATGGCAAGGAGTGAGATGGTCACAAAAACAAACAGCTGATTCTTGAGTATGCCGAAGGCTGCCCCGCGGTTATGCACAAGGGAAAGGTTCAAAAAATTCTTAATCAGGATTACCGGGGTATTCAATTGCAGGAAGCTGGCGGCGAGAAATTTGGTAAGCTGGTCCAGAAAAATGACGCTGATAACGATGGCGGGGATCATCTAATAAACCCTTCTGAATTAGGGTTATTATTTCTTTTCCTTCTTTTCCTGGCACTTGATACAGAGCCGGGCAGAGGGGACTGCTTTTAGCCGGACCTTGGTGATGCGGCCCTTGCAGATATCGCAGATACCGAAAGAACCTTCTTCTATTCTCTTGAGCGCGTCATCCAGCTCATAGAGGGATTTTCTTTCATTGGAGGCCAAACCTAAAGAGAACTCGCGGTCGTAATTATCGGTGGCTACGTCAGCCATATGATACGTATATCCGGAGGTATCGCCGGAGGCCTCTTTCTGCGACTTCTTTAAGGTGTCTTCGGATATGTGCTTAAAGTCTTCAAGCACCTCCTCCTTCTTCTTCAGGATTATCTTTTTGAAATCTTTCAACTCTTTTTTAGTAAGCTTCTTCACTTTATTTTCCTTTTATAGCCGCCAGGCAATTTTCGCAGATCAAAGGATGCTCTTTATCAGTGCCTACCTGGAGGGAATAATTCCAGCAGCGCACGCATTTTTGTCCCTGCGCCCTGGAAACCTCAAACCCGAAGACCTCTTTCAAACTGTTGTCTTCGGTTACCTGAACCCTGGAAACTTTGAATATCTCGCAGAGTTCGTTTCTTAAGCTTTGTAAGAATGTATAACGTTTGGGGTCATTTGTCAATATATTTATTTGCGCGTCAAATGAACTTCCGATCTCTCCTTTTCCGCGCAGCTCTTCAAGGGCTTTAGCGACGAGCGGTATGCGCAATATGACTTCACCTAAACGAAGCGGCAGATCATCCCGGATGATTTGAGCATCGGGCTTAGGCCACTCTAAAAGATGGACGCTTGAAACCGCGCTGGATTCCTTATCTTTAGGCATATGCTGCCAGATTTCCTCCGCGGTAAAGACTAAAATAGGGGCCATCATCCTTACCAGAATATTCAGGACCTCAAGGATAGCTGTTTGGCTAGCGCGCCTTTCTACGGATCCTGCCGCATATGTATAGAGCCTCCCCTTTATCATATCCAGGTAATACATTGAGAGCTGTTCATTGCAGAACTCATAGATGGTTTTATACGCTTTATGGAATTCAAAAGCATCATAAGATTTTTCCACATCCGTTAATACCGATGCAGCTAGCTGCAGTATCCATTTGTCTATACTTCTCAAATTACCGTAGCTGACCTTGTCGGTATCCGGGTTAAAATCATATAAGTTGCTCAAGATGAACCTGGCGGTGTTGCGGATCTTACGGTAGGACTCAACCATGCGCGATAAGATCACCGGAGAAATGCGGATATCCTCATTATAGTCGCTTGAGGCCACCCACAGCCTGATGATATCCACCCCCGAATTCTTGATTATATCCTGCGGGTGAATGACATTGCCCAGGGACTTGGACATCTTCTTCCCCTGGCCATCCACCACATGGCCATGGGTCAAAACACTTTTAAAAGGTGATTTCCCGTCTATGCACATTGACGGGATAAGCGAGGATTGAAACCATCCCCTGTGCTGGTCCGAACCCTCCAGATATAATTCACAAGGCACTCCTCCCAGCTCTTTGCGCTTTTTAAGCACTGCCTGGCTGCTTACCCCGGAGTCAAACCAGACATCAAGTATATCCATACCCCTGGAAAAATCTCCGCTGCCGCAGGAGCAGGTAAGGCCGGCGGGAAGAAAATCTGCAAGTCCCCGGATAAACCAGCAATCCGTCCCCTCCTTAGCGGTAAATTCCCTGTATCTTTCGATCACCGCGCTATCCAGGAATTCATTATTGCATTTTTTGCAAACCAGTGACGGGATAGGAACACCCCAATACCTCTGGCGTGAAAGGCACCAGTCAGGCCGCAGCTCCACCATACTATAGATCCTCTCCCTGCCTGACCCGGGAATAAATTCTATTTTTTCTTTGATCTCGGCAAGGACTTTTTTGCGTAAATCTTTATGGTCAATCTTTAAGAACCACTGGTTGGTTGCCCGCAAGATTACCGGATTCTTGCACCGCCAGCAATAAGGATAGGAATGCTGTATTTTATCTGCCAGAAGCAACAGCTCCTGCGCCTGCAATTTATCCAATATTGCCTTATTGGCATCGTAAATATTCATACCCTTGAACTCTCCGGCGCTGGAATCAAAATTTCCCTTCGCGTCAACCGGCATAATAATATCCAGATTATATTTAACTCCGGTCTGATAATCTTCTACACCATGGCCGGGGGCGGTATGCACCAGGCCGCTTCCATCCTCCGCTGAAACATAGTTTGCCAAAACCACCTTGCCCTTACGTAATCCGAAAGGATGCCCATAAACCAGGCCTTCCATCTCCCTGCCCTTAAATTCTTTGATCACCTCGTATTTTTCGATTCCCAATGAAGGTAAAACCTGCATCCTGACATTAGCGATGATGATATTGCCTTTGTCGGTTTTCAGGTAAGAATAAACAAAATCAGGATGGACAGCTACCGCGACATTGGCGATCAATGTCCAGGGGGTCGTGGTCCAGATCACCAGATAACTTTCATCCGATAAACCTTTACCCTCCTCTAATTTGAATTTTACAAAAACCGACGCTGAGGTATGCTCTTCATATTCAATCTCGGCTTCGGCCAGCGCGGTTTCGCATTTAAAACACCAGTTGACCGGCTTAAGCCCGCGCACGATATAGCCGAGCTTGTTTAATTCGGCAAAGGCACAGACAATAGCTTCCTCATATTCATGGCTTAAAGTCAAATACGGATTATCCCAGTCTCCGAATACACCCAGGCGCTTGAACTCCTCCCTCTGGATATCCACATATTTCATGGCGTACTCATAAGCTTTCTTACGGAAGCTCACCTGTTCTATCTGGTATTTATTCAGCTTCAGCTCTTTAAAAAGGGCGTGCTCAACCGGCAGGCCGTGGCAGTCCCAGCCAGGCACATAAGGGGAATCAAAACCCCGCATGCTCTTATATTTTATGATTATGTCTTTAAGGGTTTTATTCAGGGCGTGGCCGATATGGATATTGCCGTTGGCATAAGGCGGCCCATCATGCAGGACATATTTGCCTTTAGGATGCGGCTTTTTGCGGATCAGGCCGTAAATATCTTTTTCCTGCCAATCCTTCAAAAGGTGCGGCTCCCTATTGGGCAGATCCGCTTTCATGGGAAAATCCGTTTTGGGTAAATTCAGGGTATGCTTGTACTCAGTATTATCGGGCTTCATTTTACATATTTACCGATTATAATATTCAAATCCTTCTTGACCTTAGTAGGGATAAATTTCCTGTCGGTGATAATGGCGTGCTTAAGGGCATCTTTACAGCCGCAGCTTCTTTCAGGTTTAATATTCTTGATCACCTCTAAGAGTATGTGCTTTGCATTCTCGGTATTCTTATGTAAATTCCGGATTATCATATCAATGGTCACGCTGGCGTGATGCGGATGCCAGCAATCATAATCCGTGACTGAGGCCAGGGTGGAGTAGCAGATCTCCGCCTCACGAGATAATTTCGCTTCCGCGAAATTGGTCATCCCGATCACATCCATGCCCCAGCTGCGGTAGAGTTTTGACTCAGCTAAAGTAGAAAATGCCGGGCCCTCCATGTTTATATAAGTTCCGCCATTATGGATATTTAAATTCAAGCGTTTAGCCGATTCATATACCAGGCTGCGCAATTCTTCGCAGACCGGATGCGCAAATTCAATGTGCGCGACTATCCCCTTGGTAAAAAAACTTGTATCCCTGGCGTAATTGGTCCTGTCCACGAACTGGTCAACCGCCACGAAATCCATGGGCTTGAAATCTTCCCGCAGGCTTCCGCAGGCAGTGACTGAAATGATCCTGTCCACGCCGAGTTTCTTCATCGCGAAAATATTGGCGCGGTAATTTATATGGCTGGGGGATAGGCGGTGCCCCACATCGTGGCGCGGCAGGAATACCACCTCTTTATCTTCTAAAGTGCCGAGTATAAACCTTCCCGAGGGCTCTCCGAAAGGAGTCCTTATGTTAAGGCTCTTTTCAACCTTAATTCCTTCAATTTTGTACAACCCGCTTCCGCCGATAATGCCGATCTTTCCCATTTTACCCCCTTGATAATTCCTTTGCGCGCTCAACCGCCGCCCTCACAGCGTCAACCAAAGAGCCGCCTTTATGCAATATTCCTAAAGCCGCCTCAGTGGTCCCGCCTTTGGAAGCAACTTGTTTGGCCAACTCCTGCGCGGGCAATTTTGTCTGCTTTAACAATAAATCGCTATACTCTATTGTCCAGTTTGCTAAAAAACGGGCGCTCTTATCATCAAAGCCAATGCTCCGGGCTGCCTCGGTAAGAGATATGATAAACTCTTCATGGAATTTCCTGGAGTTGGCCTTGTATTCATCGGGGTCACTGGCAACCGCGTAGAAATAATATCCGGGGCCACTGCCGGAAATAGCTGTGGCGGCATTCATCATATCCTCTTTAAACTCCTGCACTACCCCGATAGAGGAAAATATGTTTTTGGCCAGCTCCATATCCTGCTCGGAGGCAAATTGTCCTTTAGTCAGGCAGGTAACTGATTTTCCGATCTTTGCCCCCAGGTTCGGCATTGCCCTGACCACCCTGGCCTGGCCCAAGAACTTTTCAATATACCCGGTAGTAATGCCTGCGGCAATAGAGATGATCAGCTTATCCTGTACGCCATCTTTGATTTCCGCCATTACACTTTCAAAATCCTGAGGCTTTATTGCTAAAATAATTACCTGGCTCTGCTTAAACAGCTGCAGTATGCCGGGTGCAATTTTTATGCCGGTTAAGCCCTTGGTCTTTGCCGCGTCTTTTTCAAATACAAAGACCTCATACCTTGACTTGATCTTTTCGGCAATTGCCGAGCCCATATTGCCGAACCCGATAATGCCTATTTTTTTTCGCAAGAGATTAAACATTGTTTTGAAATATCGCCCTGCCCAGCCTTATAATATCCGCGCCTTCTTCTATGGCTGCCTCAAAATCATCGCTCATACCCATAGAAAGAATCAATTCCGGATCTAAACTATCACGCAGCTTGCGCAGCTTTGCGAAATACGGCCGTGAAGCCTGCGCGTTATCGCCAAGAGGGGCAATGGTCATCAGCCCCCTTACCTTTATGTTGCTTAACTTAAGCGTTTGAGCGCAGGCATCCGGAATCCCCTCGGGTGAAAAACCGAATTTAGTGCTCTCCGGCGAGGTTTTTACCTCCAAGAGCACATCCTGCACCTTGCTTATCTTAACCGCCTGCTTATTGATCTCCTGCGCTAAATCGACACTATCTACAGAATGGACAAGGTCAAATATTCTTACCGCATCCTTTGCCTTATTTGACTGCAAATGCCCGACCATATGCCACCTTATAGTTCGCAAGTTCGTTGGTTCGTTAGTTCTTAAGTCCTGATATTTTAAAAGGGCTTCCTGAACCCTGTTTTCGCCGATATCTCTAAGCCCTGACCTGACTGCCTCTTCTATCTCGGCAAGGGAACGGCCTTTGGCTACGCCAACCAGGGTGATTTTCTCCGGATCGCGCTTAATCCGTGAACAAACAGCGTCAATCCGCTCCCTAATCTTCTGAATATTCTCGGCAATCATAACTTAATCTTTATATTATACACAATAAAATCCGAGGGTCAACTCAATAATCGGAAGAGCGGGTCCTGCCTGCTGCGCCACCCCGTTCGTGCTCATAGCCTATCGGCTTCTTGCGCGCGAACAGGGGCCTCGGCTCCGCAGTCACCCGCTAGAAAGTATATTGTTTTAGAAATTACGATTGATTCATGGCTTTCGCTTCGGCACGAAGATTTTCGGCAGTTGTGTGCGAGAGATTACGACGAACGGAGGACTTCATAAAAACGTAAGCCTGTCCGGGAGTGAGTTGTAAGCCGAAGCACACGGCGAAAATCTTCGTGCCGAAGCGAAAGCCGTGAATCAATAACATCCTCTATTCTATTCTACGGATTAAGGGCAGGCAAAGAAAGCTGGTCAGGGCGGATAAAATGATCAACCACTGTAAACCGACACGCGGAAGCAGGAATGCTCCGGATAAATTGCCGGCCACCCCGGAGAGATTATTTATGCTGCAGAGGAGCGCAAAAGAGGTTGCTTCTAAGCCTTTAACCGAATGCCGGGCCATAAAATCCATAACCATCAGGAAGATAAACATCCCTAAGAAACTGTAAAAGAGATCATAGATCACTGCTGATACCGGCGTATAATACAGATAACTCAAAGTAGTCACTGCTCCCAGAAAAACGGAATAATAAAGCCACCTCTTGATATTTATCTTCTGGCTGAACCTATAATACAAAAGCGAACCGACCACCCCGAACAAGGTGCTTATCGTAGCCAGGGTCCCGATCCACATCTTACCCCACTTAAAACTGTCGCGCTGGATAAAAAACAACGGGGTGCCGAAAGAGGGGGAATATTTATATAAGAATATGAACAGACCGATGATCAATATCCTTTTATCGCTAAAAAGCTTTTTTAAATCAGCCAGCAAGGTGGAATATTTTTTCTCTGTTTGCTCCTCATGGTAAAAATATGCCGGCAAGCCCACAAGCAGATAAACAGGGATCAGGCATAAAAAACCTGCCTTGTAGCCCCATTTCTCGGCGATAAAACCGCCGCCGATACCCGTAATTAATCCGGCAACCAGCAATGACGCCCACTGGATACTTTGGATCTTTCCGGTTGCCTGATACTTCTTCCCCTCCACGCACATGATCCCGTCAACCGCAACATCGCGAAAAGCCGCGTTGCCGGAATTAAGCACAAGCAAAGCCAGCAGAAAAATAAGGGGCATCTGCATAAGGCCTAAAAATAGCACAAAAATAATATCCAGGAATAAGGATATAAAAATCCACACCCGCTTGCTTAAAGAATTATCAATGACATAACCGATCAAAGGCTTGACCAGCCACGCAAAGGTGGTTAAGCTAGCGATGATCATTATTTTTTCGGGGGAGAAATGGAGGGTTTCCTTCAGATAATAAAACAAGCCCTGGCCGGGCAGGGCTTCTATACCTTGCGTAAAATAAACCGCGCTGCTTAAGACAAATACCCAGAATAGTTTTCTATTCAGCTTTTCCTGCCTCCGGCTTAGCCTCCTTGGCCGGCAAGGGAGTTTGAGCCGCCTCTGGTTTTGCAGCTTCGGGCTTTATCCTGCTCATAAGTGACTTACTCTGCCTTACCGATAAGACCGCAAGGCTCAAGCAGGTAAGGAAAAAGACTATAGCCATGATCGTAGTTGTTCGCGTAAGGAAGGTATTGGTCTTGGTGCCGAACATGGATTCAACCCCGGCAAAGCTCTCCACTAACCCGGCGCCCCTGCCGCGCTGGACCAGGACTAAAGCGATTAAAATCAAACAGGCAATTACATGGATTACGATAATCAAAGTCATCATTTTTTAACCTCGCTGGCTTTTGTCACGATCTGCGTAAATGAATCTATTTTTAAGCTCGCCCCGCCCACCAATGCCCCGTCAACATCAGACTTGGCCATAAGCTCGGCGATATTCTCGGGCTTCACACTTCCGCCGTATTGGATCCTTACGCTCTCGGCAATAGTATCGCCGTAAATCTTCCTCAACAGGTCACGGATATACTTATGCACCTCCTGCGCCTGTTCGCCGGTTGCGGTCTTGCCGGTCCCGATCGCCCAGACCGGCTCATAAGCAATAACTGTTTTAAGCATATCCTCTGCGCAAATATCAAGAAGGCCGTTTTTTATATGCTCCTGGATCACCTCAAATGTTTTATCAGCCTCCCTCTCCCGCAGGTTTTCTCCAACGCAAACTATCGGGGTTAGCCCGTGCATAAGGGCGGCTTTTAATTTTTTGTTAACCGTTTCATTAGTTTCGCCGAAGAACTGCCTGCGCTCGGAGTGGCCGATGATCACATAGCGGCAGCCCGCCTCCTTTAACATGGGAGCGGAAACCTCGCCGGTAAAAGCCCCCTCATCCTGCCAATGCATATCCTGCGCGCCTAAGCCGATATCCGATTCGCTTAAGACCTCGGCTACCTCGCTTAAAGCGGTAAACGGCGGGCAGAGAACTACATCCACCGCCTCAAAATCCAGCTTAAAAAGCTCGCGCTTCAGGCCATTGGAAAGTTCAATAGCCTCGGTAATATTTTTATACATCTTCCAGTTTCCGGCAATTATGGTTTTACGCATTTTTTGAGTTCTTTAGTTCGCAAGTTCGATAGCTCTATAGTTACGAAAGAGTTACTTAGCTATTTGGATATTGACATTTCTTATTAAACCATTAATTAATTTACTTGTCTTTGTAGATTGTTCATATATATTCTTAAATAACTCTTCAGAAATAATCTTTTGGTCTAGAATAACGTATAAGTGGCTTTGCACTTCTGAAACAGAACCTCTTGCCATAGTAAAAAATTGTTTGCTATCTTTAAAAGAATAACGCCCAAACCCTTCACTGATATTAGCCATAACCGAAACGGCTGCTCTTTGTATCTGGTTAGCTAAACCAAAATCCTTAAAACTATTTTTTTGCGTTATGCTATATATCAAATTTACTAATTTTCTCGCTTCCTGCCAGGCAATTAAATCTTCAAAACTTTCAATCTTCATAACAGATAACTTTTGAACTTACGAACCAGCGAACTTAAGAACTTACGAACTATTTTTCAGAAAGAGCCTCTATCCCAGGCAAGCTCTTTCCCTCTAAAAATTCAAGGCTTGCCCCTCCGCCGGTAGAAATATGCGACATTTTATCCTCTAATTTGAATTTTGCGATCGCTGCAGCCGTATCCCCTCCGCCGATGATGGTGACGGCTCTTAAGCCGGCGATAAATTTGGCAACCTCCGCCGTTCCTGCGCTAAAAGCATCCATCTCAAAGATCCCCAAAGGCCCGTTCCAGACAATAGTCTTGGCTGATTTTAACTTTGCCTGGAATAACTTGATCGTCGCCGGGCCTATATCCACGGCGATCTTTCCCTCAGGAATATTATCTCCGACAATCTCCGTCTTGGCATTAGGATCAATATTATCCACCACCACGTTATCTACGGGCAGCAGGATCTCTTTATTTAACTGCCTGGCTTTCTCTAAGATTAACCTGGCTAGATCCAATTTATCTTTTTCTAATTTTGAATTGCCGATCTGCTTGCCTTGGGCCTTTAAAAAGGTATAGGCCATCCCCCCGCCGATAATTATCGCTTCGCACTTAGGCAACAGGTTTTCAATGACCCCTATCTTATCCGAGACCTTGGCTCCGCCTAAGATGACCATAAAAGGCTTTTGCGGGTTTCTTACCGCATCCCCCAGGTATTTGATCTCCTTCTCCAAAAGTAAACCGGCTGCCGATTTCAGGAAATGGGTGACACCTTCGGTAGAGGCATGCGCCCGGTGGCTGGTGCCGAAGGCATCATCCACAAAAACATCGGCTAAAGAAGCCAGCTGCTTGGCAAAACCGGAGTCATTTGCCTCCTCCTCAGGGTGAAAACGCAGGTTCTCAAGCAAGATTACCTTTTCTTTTGACTGATCGATAGCCTGCTTAATATTAGCGCCTACTGCGCAGCAGCGCGCACCGGCCTCTCCGATAAGGCCGGGTGCGCAATCATTCAGGAACAACACATCCTGGCCCAGAAGCTCCTTTAAGCGCTCTGCCACGGGCTTTAAGCTGTATTTTGCCACCGGCTTTCCGTCCGGACGGCCAAGGTGGCTGATAAGCACTAATTTCTTGGCCCCGTTCTCTAAGATATATTTTAGAGTAGGTATAGTCGCCCGGATACGCGTATCGTCGGTAATATTAAGCCCGGCATCCTGCGGCACATTAAAGTCCGCGCGCACCAGCACTGTTCTATTTTTAAAATCAATATCTTTTAAGGTCAACTTTGCCATGTTTTTATTCCGCTTGCGTCATTGCGAGCCCGCAGGGCGAAGCAATCTCTTTTTTTGATTGCTTCGTCGCTTCGCTCCTCGCAATGACAATATATTTTTATAATCCCTTCTTAATTATATACTCGCAGAGGTCCACTACGCGGTTTGAATAGCCCCATTCATTGTCATACCAGGAGAGCACCTTCACGAAATCATCCTGGATAACTTTAGTGCACTTGGCATCAACCACCGAGCTTAACAGGCAATGGTTAAAATCCACTGAAACCACCGGGTCTTCGGTATATCCGAGCAGCCCTTTCAACGCGCCCTCTGATGCCGCCTTGAATGCGGCATTAATTTCTTCGGCGGTAACTTTTTTGGCCAACGTCGCGGTGAGATCAACCACCGAAACATTGGGGGTGGGCACGCGGATAGCAAAACCATCCAGCTTGCCTTTTAATTCCGGGATAACCAGTGATATTGCCTTAGCCGCGCCGGTTGATGTGGGGATCATGGAAACTGCTGCGGCGCGGGCACGGCGTAAATCCGAGTGGGCCATATCCTGCAGCCTCTGGTCATTGGTGTAAGAATGGATCGTGGTCATTAACCCTTTAACAATACCCCAATTGTCATTCATTACCTTAGCGACCGGCGCAAGGCAGTTGGTAGTGCATGAGGCATTGGAGATCACATTATGGTTCTTAGGATCATACTTTGCCTCGTTTACGCCTAATACGATCGTTATGTCTTCCCCTTCTGCAGGAGCGGAAATAATGACCTTCTTGGCCCCGCCGTGGGTAATGTGGTTCTCGGCGCCCTTTACCGCTTTACCTTTCTTATTAACCCCGTCCTTCTTAATGGTAAATAAGCCGGTGGACTCAACGACGATCTCAACCCCCAGGTCCTTCCAGGGCAGCTGGGCCGGATCGGTCATTTTTAAGACTTTGATCTCTTTGCCGTTGACGGTGATCACGTCATCGCCAGCTGCCTTGACATCCCCGTTAAAACGTCCGTGCACGGAATCATATTTAAAAAGATAGGCATTGCTTTTGGCATCGGTCAGGTCATTGATCGCCACCAGCTCTATATCCTTACTCTTCTTCTCCAATATCGCGCGCGCCACGAGGCGGCCGATCCTCCCAAAACCATTGATACCCACTTTCACTGCCATTTTTGAGCTCCTCCTCTTAATTGTTGGTTTTCCCTACATTCTACCTTCTACCTACTAACTACCCTATATTTTATTTTTATTCTTTATACGGCTTTTAAATACTGCGCGGCTAATTCAGGGGAGGTTTGATCAAGGTAAAAACCGGTCCCCCACTCAAAACCTGCCAACTGTGTCAGCTTCGGCATGATCTCCATATGCCAATGGTAATACTCCACGTCACTTTCGCCGTTAATAGGCGCAGAATGAATTATATAATTATATGACAAATTTACAAATACTTTTTTTAATTTTGCCAGGGTCTCCTTTAAGATCTGCGCTAATGCCCGGATCTCATCGCCGGAAATATGGCAGAAATAACCGCTGTGCTGCTTAGGCATGATCATGATTTCAAAAGGGAACCGGGAAACAAACGGGCAAAATGAGATAAAATACTTATTCTCCAAAATCATTCTTGCCTTATCGTAGAGCTCCTGGCGGATAATATCGCAGAATATGCAGCGTTCGCGGTAATTATAATAATCGCGCGCCCCATGTATCTCCTCCAGGGCATTCTTGGGAGCCATTGGCAGGGCGATCAACTGCGTATGCGGATGTTCAAGGGAGGCGCCCGCCGGCGCGCCATAGTTGCGGAAGATCATAATGAATTTAAAACGCTTGTCCTTCTTCAAATCTGCCGCGCGCAGGCAGCACATCTTCAGATAATCCTCAATCTCCTGTAGCAGCAGCTCAGGTATATCCTTATTATGGTACGGGGTTTCAATCAAGACTTCATGCGCGCCTATGCCGTTTGACATATCATAGATACCTATCCCCCGGCGGTCAAGCTCCCCTTCTATCTGTAAAGCCGGGAACTTATTAGCCACCACGCGCACCTGCCACCCCGGGGTATTAGCTTTAGTACCGGGGTCGCGAAAACAGCTGATCTCGGGAGGGGTCATAAATTCATTGCCGTAGCAAAAGGGGCACAGGCCTCCTTCGGCAATATGCTGTTCATATTCAAAATCTTCCGGTTTACGCGGGTGGTCCGTATCCACGATCACCCAGCGGCCCACAACCGGGTCTCTTCTAAGCTCTGCCATTAGATCTGTACCTCTCTTAAGAATTTGGCGGTTTCCTCCGGCGGAAGCGGGCAGATATAAAAACCCGTGCCCCACTCAAAACCGGCGACCTTACTCAGGCGCGGCATGATCTCAATATGCCAGTGATAATCGTAATCAATGGTCTTCCAGTAACCGGCCTTTTGCCTGCGGAAGGGCGCGGTATGGATCACATAATTATAATCCGGGTCATTCAACCCCTTCTTCAATTTTAAAAGCACGGTTTTAAGCACGCGGCTCAGGTTCCTTATGGACTCGGCGTCCATACTGGTATAATCGCTGCAGTGCCTTTTAGGAAGGATCCAAGCCTCAAAAGGAAAACGCGCGGCAAACGGGCTGACCGCCACAAATCCGTCTAATTCCAGGATCACCCGCTCCTTTTGAGCAAGCTCCTGCTTGATCAGATCGCAGAACACGCACCTCTCATGATACTCGTAATAAAGCCGGGCTCCTGCCAGCTCTTCTTTTACCCGTTTGGGGTTGACCGGGGTGGCGATCAACTGCGAACGCGTATGCTTTATTTCCCCTCCGCCTGCTCCCCTGCCGGAATTCTTGAAGACTAAAACATATTTAAACCGGGTGTCCTTCCCCAAGTCAAGGATCCTATCGGAATAACAATTAAGCACCTTGGTGATCTGCTCTTCGCTTAGATCCGCCATATTGGCGATATGCTGGTTGGTCTCCACGATGACCTCGTGCGCCCCCACCCCGTTCATCACGTCATAGAGACCGTGTCCGCGGCGGTCCAGGTCTCCCTCAATCCTTAAAAACGGGGCGATACTGGGGACTACGCGCAGGTCCCAGCCCGGCCCATTAGGAGCAGAGTTACGCGGCCGTATCGCGTAGATCTCAGGGGGGGTATTTGCCTCTTTTCCTTCACAAAAGGGGCAATGGAGCGCCTCCCGCTCATCCTTAGCGTGATTAGAAAACTGGTCAGGCCTGCGGGCCCTCTCGGTTGAGATAATTACCCATCTACCTATAACTGGATCTTTCCTTAACTCTGGCATAGAAAATTATTATAACAGAAGGGCCCGAACTTTCAACTCTTTTTTCCCAGGATCTCTCCGGCGGTAAGCTTATGCCCCATGACAAAATTCTCAGCCGACATGCGTCTTGCTGCCTCAAGCTGCAGCTCTTTGATCTCCAGGAACCCTCTTGAGGCGGCTACGACAATCCCGTGCTTGTCCGCCCTGACCACCTCGCCGGCAAGAGCCTTATGAGCAGGGAATACCGGAAGAGGATCCGCCTGAAATATCTTGAGCAGCTGCCGGCGGTAACTGGTAAAGGCTCCGGGCCAGGGCAGAGTCCCTCTTATCTGGTTATGAATATCCACGGCAGAGGTATTCCAGTCAATCAAGCCGTCCTGTTTTGTCAGCTTCGGCGCTAAAATAACCTTATCCTCATCCTGCTCAACTAGGCGGTAATTCCTGCCTTCAATAAGCTTAAGCGCATCCATTAAAATCCCGGGGGCTGCCTGGCTTAGCTTTTCTTCAAGGGTAACCGAGGTATCTTGATCCTCAATCTTTATTTCTTTTTGCAGCATGACCGGACCGGAATCCATCTGGCGGGTAACGTACATAACACTAAGCCCGCTCTTTTTTTCCCCGTTGATTATCGCCCAGTTGATCGGGGCTGCCCCGCGAAAACGCGGCAGAAGCGAAGCATGGATATTAATCGGCATGATTGCCGGTATATCAAGCGCCTCCTGGGAGAATATCTGGCCGTAAGCTATGATCACAAAAAGATCGGCTCCCAGCTTTTTAAGGAAATTCAGGCTCTCCTTGGCCTTGATATCCTCCGGCTGGAATATCTTAAGCTTTGCGGCCATAGCTACGCTCTTAACATCCGTAGCCGCAAAACGCAGGTGCCTGCCTTTTTTCTTATCCGGCTGGGTAACTACGCAAACCAGCTCATGCCCGCTCTTTATCAGGGTCTTGAGAGCGGGAAGCGCGAAATGTGAACTTCCGAAGAATACTATTTTCATATTAAACAGGGTCTACGTCTACGCTAACTATTATACCTGAGAAATTGCCTTCTTTTAAGTGTAATTTAAGCAAGCGGCAGGCCGCTTGCACCCGGGAAGCGCGTATTAATATCTGGTAATAAAAATTACCCCGCAGCTTAGCGGGCTCTCCGCAATTAAGGGAGAGCATTTTGAAACCTGGGCTCTTGATCTTGTTTAATCTTTCGGATAAACTGAAAGCTGCTCCCTTTACCTTCTCGGCGCGCTTGCCTCTTAATCTCACCAGGATCATGTGCTTATAAGGAGGCAGGTCAAGCTGCCTGCGCTGTTTTAACTCCTCCGTTAGAAAAATCCGGGGGTCATGCTTGATCAGTGCCTGAAAACAATAATGGCCGGCGTTAGCGCTCTGGATAATTATTCTCCCGGAGGTAAGATTAACCAGGCCCGTAAGCAAAGAAAATGTTTTTTCGCTGGCCCTGAAATCCACCCGGTTAAGCAGGTTATCTATTGCCATCACCCCTATTAAATCAAAACTTAAATCCCGGCGCTTGATTACCGAACCGGTTGATACGAGAATATCCGCCTCCGGCAAAGCAAGATCCTCCTTGCCTTCCTCCAATATCCTGATAGCTGCATGGGGAAATATCCTGGCCAACTCGCTTTCCACCTTTTCCGTGCCGATGCCGGAATATTTGATATAACCGGCGCTGCAGGATGGGCAGATATTAGGAAGCTCCATCTTGAAAGCGCAATGGTGGCATTTTAACTTATCCTCATCAAAATGATACACCAGATTGATATTGCAGGCCGGGCATTTCAGGGTGGCCCCGCAATTATGGCAGGAAGCGCTGGTGGCAAAACCTCTGCGGTTAATAATTATCAGGACCTTGCCTTTTTGCCCCAATACCGCGTATATGGCATCGGTCAGGAATTTTGAAAACAGGGACTTACTCTTTCTCTCGGCGTAAGAAAGCCGGCGCAGGTCAATGACCTTGACCTCCGGAAGTGCGCGATTTGGCGCGATACATTCATATTCAAGTTTATTTTTTTGCGCCAGGTAAAAGCTTTCCAAAGATACGCTGTGGCTGGCCAGGATAACCTTGGCATCATCAATCTGTGCGCGCATCAGGGCAACCTCTACCGCATTGTAATGCGGCGCCTGCTCCTGCTTATAAACCTGGTCCTCCTCCTGGTCAATAATGATCAACCCCGGATTATTCACCGGGGAGAAAATGCTTGAACGCGTGCCGGCCACAACGCAATACGGCGCCTGCCTGATCCGCTCCCAGGACTCCAGTTCCCTTGGCTGCTTGCGAAAAGAAAGATGAACTTCTATGCCTAAGCTTTTCTCAATTACCTCCCTGGCCTTTTCCCCCGCCTTAATATCGCTGAATAAAACAATCGCCGATCGTTTAGCCGCCAATACCTCTTTGATCTCCCTTAAGTAAACCGGCATCCGGTCAAACCCTGATAAAAAAATTATTTTTTCCCCTGAAAATGGGGTCAGAATTATTTTTCCAGGTTTGAGTATAGGTCCGGAAAAATAATTCTGACCCCATTTTTTGCCTTTCCTTAGCTCTCCAGGAAGAGCGCTCTCAATTGCCTCCCCCCAGGAGCAGCAGTAATATTCCGCCACCCTTTTGGTCAACAAAAGCATCCTCTCATCCAGGAGGGGGCTGGCGTCAATGAGAGCGGATATTTCTTTTACCTTTTTGATCTTGCTCTTAGCGCTGGATCCGACTACATAAGCAACCTCTTTTTTGTTGCGGAAATTCACCCAGACCCTTGCTCCCACGCTGACCTTCTTTTCCAAATCAAGCGGCACAAGGTAATCAAAAGGGCCGTCAACAGGCAAGCCCAGCACAACCTTAACGTATAACATTGGCTAACTCCTGACAGGCGTCAGGCCTGGCGACCCGGCTGATATTGTTTTTGAGGCTTTCAAGTTTCTGCGGATCGTTTTTCAGCCCCATAACAAAATCTTTTATCTGCGGAATGTTTTTTGGCGTAAAACCCACCCCATAAGCAGCCAGGGCTTTAATATTCTCCTGCTCCTGGCCGGGGATCGCCGCTACAAATATGGGAAACAATCCCATATTCAACAGCTCCATAATGCTCAAACCGCCGGGCTTGGTAATTATGAGATCGGAAACCGCCATAAGCTCTTCTGCATTGTTTACAAAACCAAAAACCTTTACATTCTCTAAATTCAGTCTGGTCAGCCGCCTGAAAAGCGAATCATTCTTCGCGCAAACCACCAGCACCTGCGCAAACCCAGAAAGGCTTTTAGCGATCTCTTCAAGCGGGCCTGATCCAAATGAACCGGTCATAAGCAGCAGCGTGAACTTTTTTCTGTCTATGGCCAGTTTATCCGCGAGCTTGCCTCTGTCATGGGCTTTGGAAAAATCAGGATTAAAAGGAATACCGAGAACCTTGATCTTCTCTTCACTGACCCCGGCATCCAATAACTTATCTTTAGTTAAGCCTGAGGCGGCAATATAAATGTCAGTGCCGCTAGATACCCAAAAAGGATGGACCCCGAAATCTGTAACTACCGTGATCAGTTTTGCCTTGATCTTATTTCTTGATTTCAGAAGAGCGGCAAGCTCTGAAGCGAGAAAGTGCGTGGATACAATATAATCAAAATTGCCCTTTTCAAGATAGCCGGCAAATTTACGGCAGCTGAGATAATTTATGATTGAAGAGCACTTACGGCTGATCCAGCGGGTTAGCCTGAATTGGGTGAGCCAGAAAAATAAACCCCACAGCCAAACAGCGTAATGGATAAGGAATGGATATCCGAAATCATAGCAAAAACGGAAAGAAGGGTTGGCAAAACTTAGGACATCTGCCAGTTCCAGCTTCAGCTCTCCGCGGTTGGTTTTTAAATAATCATATACAGCTTCAGCTGACCTGCGGTGCCCGGCGCCTGCTGAAGCATAGGTAATCAATACCTTCATCTTTTAACCTAGGGACGGTTCTCAACTCAAAGCAGAAGTGTCCCCATATTAGGGGACAGTTTTCCTTTGTTTTAAGAACCGTCCCCCCTTACTTTAACGTGTTAGAAATTTGGCTGCTGCGAAGAGATCCTTAAATATAAGATCCGGCTCTGCTTCCCAGTGCCTGCGGTTTGCCAATTTATCCTTGCCGGTTAATACCAGGATGGATTTAGAGCCCGCTGCCTGCGCGGTGAGCACGTCACGGATACTGTCGCCGATAAAATACGCGCCTTTTAAGCTGAACTTAAATTCCCGGGCTGCCTGCTTAAGCAGGCCTGGTTTCGGCTTGCGGCAGGCGCAGCCGGCCTCTTTATGGTGCGTGCAGTAATAAACCCTCGTGATCCTGCCGCCCGCATTTTCAATTTCTTTAAGCATTTTAGCGGTTATCGCCTCCAGGGTCTTTTGAGCATATACCCCTTTACCGACTCCCGCCTGATTTGATGCCACGAATATTTTAAAACCCTTCCTGGCCAATAACGCGATTGCTTTCTTTGCCGGCGGCAGGAACCTGAATTTTTTGAGCGAGGTTACATACAACCTGTCACCAGGGTATTTATTAATTACTCCGTCTCTATCAAGAAAAATTATTTTCATTCCTACATTCTACCTACTATCTACTACCTACTGATCTTTTCATCTCTATAAATTTCGCGTAACTTAATATCTGATACAACGAATCAAAGAAAGCAATAATGAATCCGTACATACCGTCCTTATACGCCTTCTTGCGTAAATACCGCCTGAAGAAACGGTCAAGGGCCCTCCAGGTAGCCCAGCCCAGGGTCATCTTGCGGCCAATATTTATCCACTTTATTGCCTCAAGAGTTGACTGCCGGTTCACGCTAGCCAGAAAATGCTCCAGGTCCGGATAACCCTTATGTATGATATCGGCCTTCAGATGGCCGCAGGGCCCCTCGCTAAAAGCCCGCGGGTGCACCTCCGCCTCTTCATACCTGAATTTATCTTTCTTAAAAAGCCGCAGCTTTGAAGCAGGATACCATCCCCCGTATTTAACCCAATAATTGCCGATATAATTGCGCAAAGGAATATCATAAGCGACAAACTCGTCGCTGGTAAGGGCTTTTTCAATCTCAATTTTCAGTTCAGGGGTAACCGTTTCATCGGCATCCAGGCTTAAGACCCAGGGGTTTCTCGCCTGGGCGTAGGCCCAGTTCCTGTGCTTACCCTCAATATCCATCTTCCGGAAGAAGACCTTATCCGTGTATTGCCTGGCTATCTCAACTGTCCTATCCGTGCTCTCGTCATCAACCACAATTATCTCATCCGCCCATTTTACCGACGTAAGGCATTCGGCAATACAGGCCTCCTCATTCTTAGTCAAAACCACAACCGATAACTTAGCCATTAATACTCTCCTTAGCTTAGGGACGGTTCTCAACCCAAAGCAGAAGTGTCCCCTAAAAAGGGGACAGTTTTCCTTTGTTTTGAGAACCGTCCCTGATTTTATCCTTTAGAGATTGAATAATATAAGCTTTTTCTTTCTGTGTCAGCTCAGGATAAATAGGCAAGGTAAATACCTGCTTTGCCGCCTTCTCTGCCTCCGGAAAATCCCCTTTTTTATACCCCAGGTATTTAAAACATTCCTGTAAATGCAGCGGAAGAGGATAAAATATGCGGGAATCAATGCCTTTTGCCTGCAAATGCCCTACAATTCCCTTATTTGAAAGAGGCGCTCTTAAAACATACTGATGATAAATGTGCGTGGTATAGCCGGGAACATATGGCCTCTTGATATTGAACCCCTCTAAATTACGGTTATAATACTCGGCTACCTCCTGCCTCTTTTTATTCCACTGGTCCAGGTATTTCAATTTGACATCAAGCACCGCTGCCTGGATCGTATCCAGCCGGTTATTGCGGCCCAAGAGCAGGTGGTAATATTTGTTCTTATTCCCCTGGTTGCGCAGGATCATTAATCTTTCGGCAACACTTTTTTTATTTGTCAAAATCAGGCCCGCGTCGCCAAAAGCGCCCAGGTTCTTCCCCGGATAAAAACTCACCGCTCCGCAATCTCCAAGGGTCCCGGCCTTCCTGCCTTTAAATTCGGCGCCGAATGCCTGGGCCGCGTCCTCAACCACCTTTAACTTATATTTACGCGCCAGCTTTAAGATCCCGTCCATATCGGCGCAGGCCCCGTAAAGATGGACCGGGATGACCGCCTTGATCTTAAATTTATTCCTCCCGGATAATATTTTATCTACGCTATGAAGAGAAATATTATAAGTATCTCTATCAATATCCGCGAAAACAGGCACTGCTCCGATGCCTGCCACCGCTCCTGCTGTAGCGTAATAGGTAAACGCCGGACAGATCACCCCATCATCAGGCTTAATCCCCAGGCTAAGCAAAGAAAGGCTAATGGCATCGGTTCCGTTTGAGACCCCGATCGCGTATTTTGCTCTGCAATATTTCCTGGCGTTTTCTTCAAACCTGGCAACACCAGGGCCCAATACAAAACTGGTATTATCAATTACCTCCTTTATCGCGGAATCTATCTCGCCTCTGATAGGAGCGATTTGCCTCTTTAAGTCCAGTGCTGGTATTTTCATGGTCATTCCTTTAACTTAAAAGCGCGCTGCTTGCTGCGAAAACCTCATCCGCGCTTACTGACTTTAAACACTCCCTCTCTTTATCGCAAACTGGCAGCCGGAAATTCTTATAGCATGGCCGGCAGGGCATATTCCACTTTAAAACCACATGATTCCTGCTTGAAGGGAATGGGCCATAGGCCACCTCGCTTACCGGGCCAAAAATGGAAACTGTCTTTACCCCCAGAGCAACTGCCATATGCATCGGCCCGCCGTCATTGGTAATCAGCAGGTCACAATTCTTGATCAACCCGGGTAAGATCTCTAAGGAAGCCTTGCCTGTCAAATCTATCGGCTTATTGCGCATGGCATGCAGTATAACCTCGGCGATCCTGCGCTCTGACTCATCGCCTAGGATCACTACCTTCGCCTTAAGTTCAAATATCAATCTATCGGCCACCTGGGCGAACTTTAATGCCGGCCAATGCTTGTAGCTTGCATCCTTGCCCCAGCTGCCTCCGGCACCCGGGGCAATACCGATCACCAGGTCATCTTCTACGATCCCCGCCGAGGCAAGGATATCCTTAGCCTTTATTTCACTCTCTAAGGAAACGGCCAGATATAGATCCTTATCATCCACCTGGATACCTAGGAACTTCAGCAGCTCCAAATAATACTCTGCCGCGTGCCTGTCATGGTAACCATCTATATCAATACGGCTGGTGAGGAATCTTCCCCTGCCTTTATAATTGAACCCGACGCGCCTAGGTATCCCGATTATTTTTGCAAATAGACTATAGCGGTGATCAAGAGAAAAATCAAGGCAAATGTCAAAATGCCTTTTTTTTATCTCCCAGGCTAACTTTAACGCGGCCCAGGCGCCTTTAAGGAATGACTCCTGATAGATTTTTTTAAGGTCTCCGCGCGACAAAGCAAAAATCTTGCCTATTTGTGGGTTACTGGCAAGAATTGGCCTTACCCTGGCATTTGACCAATAACCGATAAAACCTGCCGGGTATTGCTTTTTAATGGCCTTTATTACCGGCGTGGTGAATAAAACATCTCCGATACCGAAAGGATTGATGATTAAAAACTTCGCGTTCTCAGGCACAGGGCCGGCATTCTTTCTTAAAATCATCCTTAAATCTTTCTATGTCATCCTCACCGAGATAGCTTCCGGTTTGCACCTCAACGATCCTCACCGGCTTGGCGGTAAGATTCCCCAGTCGGTGCTTTACCCCCTGGGGAATATAGATACTCTGGTTGCGGCGCACTAAAGAAGTTTTGTTGCCGCTGGTGACCCTGGCTGAGCCTGTTACTACTATCCAATGTTCAGCCCGGCTTTTATGCCTCTGAAGGCTTAAGCGCCTGCGGGGTAATATTTCAATCAGCTTGATCTTAAAAAAAGCCCCCTCTTCCAAGATTGTAAAAGAGCCCCAGGGCCGGCGCTCTGTCAAATGCACCTGGCGTTCCCTCCGCTTAAGCGACTTTAGCTTTTCTACCAGCCGCTTGACATCCTGAGTCTTACTCCTGTCGCAAACCAGTAAGGCATCCGGGGTATCGGCAATAACCGTATCCTTGATCCCAATGGTAGAAACCAACTTGTTGCCTCTGGTAAATACGCATACCCCCCGGCTATCCAGACTTAAGGTATTACTGTTGGTAATGTTGCCCTTTTTATCCTTAGGGAAGATCTCCGCCAGCGCATCCCAGCTCCCCAAATCCGTCCAGTAAAAATCAGCCGGGATAAGCGCGATCCTCTTGGAATGCTCCATGATTCCGTAATCAACGGAGATAGCCTCAATACCCGGCCAGATCTTGGGTATATCCTTTGCCGAATTGACGAGCCGCAGATTTGCGTGCAGCTTGGGCAAATATTTCCTTGTCTCTTCAAGGAAGACCCGGGCCTTCCAGATAAATATCCCGCTGTTCCAGTAGAAATGTTTGTCTTTAAAGTATTTCCTGGCCTTATTTAGATCCGGCTTTTCCAGGAATTTTTCTACCGTAAAATATTCAACGCTTTTGCCTGCCCTTGCCTTTTTGCTGACCTTTATATAACCGTATCCTGTGGAGGCTGCGGTGGGTTTTACTCCTATTGTAACCAAGAGATCCCTCTTGGCGCAGGTAAGCGCCTTCTTTAGCGTCTTTCTAAAATTCCCCTCGTTCTTAATATAATGGTCGGAAGGCAGCACCACAAGCAAAGCATCTTTATCAATACGGCTGATCAATCTGGCGCAAAGCCCGATAGCAGGAGCGGTATTCTTGCCTTGCGGCTCCAGGATTATATTCTTCTCGGGTAGGCCGAATCCGGCGACCTGCGCCTTAACTTCATAAAAATAGATATTATTCGTAACGATATAAATATGCGCCGGCTCAACCACCCCTTTTAAGCGCTGGATAGTCGCCTGCAGGAGGCTCTCCTCGCCGATAATCTTCATAAACTGCTTTGGCTCCAGCTCGCGGCTAAAAGGCCAGAACCTGGAGCCTACCCCGCCGGCTAAGATGACCGCATAGTTCATGAAATTCTCCTATTTTAAAATAAAGTATAAATAAAAGGAGCCACAGCTGAAGACTGGGTAAAGAATATAAGCGCCCCCAATAATATAAGCATGATGACGATCGGGGCCAGCCACCATTTCTTCCTTTCCTTAAGGAAACAATACAATTCCTTAAAAATAGCCAACTTTGACATTTTATACTCCTTATTCAGAACTGTCTTTCGTAATCGACCACCATGAATCGTTTATTTTCTTTTGGCTTCCAATATGAGCTCATGCCTTCATTAAGTCTTCTTTCTAAAGGATCTACTCTAAACAAACGCAAGATCAATCCTATGGGCGCAAAAACCGCATAAAAAATAATACATAACAATAACCTCGTATTAAACCAGCCCAGAAGAAATGCCAGCTTCATCCAGAAAATATAAAAATATTTCAAAAAATGAGGGTAAATCAGCGCGGCTATCAGGCAAATCAACGAGATTGCCGATGTAATAACGGTTACCTGTCCCCTCTTAAGAAAAATAACCAAAGTAAATACGGTAAAAGATGCGGACATGACCAAGCCAAATTTTCTTAAAACAACTCTGTCGGTCTTTATTTTATCCATTATTCTTAATCAAGCTCAAAGGTTTTTCGCGGGTTTTGGGTTTTTGGCGGTTTTGCCTGCAGCCGCTTATCTAAAAGATAGCTTCCCATTACCAGATAATCCATTTCGGTGCGCATGAAACAGCCAAACGCATCTCCAGGGGTACAAACTAAAGGCTCTCCCCGCACGTTAAATGAAGTATTGATTATAACCGGACAGCCTGTTTTCTTAAAGAACTCATTTATCGTATCATAATATAAGGGGTTGTCTTCCCTATCAATGGTCTGAATCCTTGCCGAATAATCAACATGGGTAACGGCAGGAATAAGCGAACGATTGACTTTGAGTTTATCAAATCCGTCTGCCGACTTAAGCGCGGAATCATCATCAAATCTCTTTTCCTTTTTTACTGAAGCGGTAAAAACCATATACGGGCTATCTGTTCCCAGCTCAAACCAGTTCGCGGCCTCTTCCTTAAGCACCGTTGGGGCAAAGGGGCGAAACGACTCACGGTGTTTTATTTTAAGGTTCATTTTAGCCTGCATTTCTTTGTTCCTGGCATCTCCGATAATGCTCCTTGAGCCCAAAGCGCGCGGCCCAAATTCCATTTTCCCCTGAAACCAGCCGATAACATTCCCACCTTCAACAAGAGCCGATACAATTTTTGGCAACTCGGAGGCGCTAAGTTGTTTATGGGGTATATTTTGTTCTCTAAGAAAATCTCCGATTTCCCGGTCGCTAAATTCGGGGCCTAGAAGAGAGGCTCTCTGTGAATCCTTGATATCATCGGCTAGCCGTTTATTTCCAAGATATTTATGCCAGATCAATAATGCCGCCCCTAAAGCTGCGCCGGCATCGCCGCTTGCCGGCTGTACCCATATATTCTCAAATGGGCCCTCGGCTAGGATACGGCCATTGGCTACGCAGTTAAGCGCCACTCCTCCGGCAAGACAAAGATTCCTTTGACCGGTAACCCTATGTATGTGCCTTGACATTTTCAGCACTATTTCTTCGGTAACCTTTTGTATGGATGCGGCTAAATCCATTTCTTTTTGCGTGATCATGCTCTCCGGTTTACGCGCCCCTCCCCCAAACAAGCGGTCAAACTTCCGGTTAGTCATACGCAACCCGCTACAAAAACCAAAATATTCCATATTTATTTTAAAGGAGCCGTCTTCTTTGATATCAACCAAATTATTTAGAATTAGATCAACATAACGCGGCTGACCATAAGGGGCAAGCCCCATAAGCTTGTATTCTCCCGAATTTACTTTAAATCCGGCATAATAAGTAAACGCGCTATAAAGAAGGCCTAAGGAATGCGGGAACTTCAGGTAATATTTCTGCTCTATATCGTTGCCTTTACCTGCGCCGAAACTTGCGGTTTCCCATTCCCCCACTCCATCAATAGTTAAAAACGCCGCCTCTTTAAACGGTGAGGGATAAAAAGCGCTGGCGGCATGAGATTCATGATGCCCGCAAAAAAGGATCTTTCCCTGATAACCAAGCTGCTCCCTGATGACCTCCGGTATCCATAGTTTTTGCTTAAGCCACAAAGGCATAGCTTGAATAAACTGCCTTATTCCTGACGGAGCATAGGTAAGATAAGTTTCCAGGAGGCGCTCAAACTTAATGAGAGGTTTCTCATAAAAAACTACATAATCAATATCCTGGCTATTGATCCCGCCTTCCTTTAAACACCAATTGACGGCATAAGAAGGGAAATTAAAATCATGCTTCCTGCGGGTAAACCTCTCCTCCTGCACTGCCCCGATAACCTGGCCATCGCGGACAAGAGAAGCAGCACTGTCATGGTAAAAACAGGAAATACCTAAAATATTCATTTTATCAGAGGGAAACTATCTCTTAACTTTTCGATCTTGCTCAGTAGATAGCTAAACCTGTTTTTTATATAATATTTCCGCGTATCCGCGTCTAATAATGATCCCAATGCCACCTTATACTCATTTTCCTTAAAACTATTCAAGATAGATTTTAAAGCCGATAATTCCGCTTTCTTGCGCGATAACCCAATCCCTTGCCTTAAAAGGAATTCAATATCAAAGAAATCCCTGATATCCTTCCTGTCCAAAGCCGCCTTAATTTTATACTTCATTGCTTCTTCCAGGGTAATTACCCTTAAAACAACCTGGCTGGTAGAGTATTTTGAAAAGGCAATCCTTTCCTGGGTATCGCACCCTTTAAGTTCTTTCCTAATCTCAATTTTCAGCCGTTTGGGATAATCCTTGCTGCGGATCTCCAAAAGCATGCTGTTGAACTTTAACTTGGCATCAGTGACTTCATAAAACTCACCCAGATAACTTTTCAGTTTATTAAAATAAGCTTTCTGGTTTGTTCTCCTGACAAACCAGAAATCCAAATCCGTGGAATAACGGCTCAGCTCGTAACAAAGCCGCAGCATTGTCCCGCCGATAAATACAAGCGGCGTCAGAAAACCCTTGTTTTTGAGTTTTTCCAGCGCCTCTATTTCAAACACTTCATGTTTTCTTAAAGTATCCATATTTTAGCAATAACTTTCTAGTCAGGATGGGGTATTTGCCCGCCATTAGCCTGATCCGGCCCATATTCAGTTTGCCGGGGTCAATTGATGTAAGGTCAAAATTATATTTTTTTAAGGACTTAAGGTAAAACGCGTCCAAAAATGCCTTTTCCGGGCTGGCGATAAAAAACCCTTTAACCTTGGCAAATCCAAAATATAGTTTTCTATTTATCTTGCTGTAATTAAAACTGCTCCCTTTAACCTCAACAAGCTTTGTCCTATAGTAGCCCACGGATTCTATAAAATCAGGCTGCACCTGGGTGGTAACCTCATAATAACTTAAGGCGGTCATAAGCGATATGTAGGAGGGCACCTGGAGCAGGTTGGCGAGAATAAACCGGTCTTCAAGGGAAGAGGAATTCCATCTTTGGCTTAATACATAGAAATTTCTCTTGACCCTGGTAATATCGCCGCTTTTTACGAGCCTGGTGGCCGCGACACGGCTGGAGCCGGGGGATATCCCAAAGGCCCTTGCTATATCCCGGTAACTGAAGTAAAGTTTGTTTAAACGCCTGATCTTCCTGTAGTTCATATGAGTATAGTTAGTTAACAAAACTGTTAACTAACTATACCTGATATTTTTAACCTTGTCAAGCACTTCTTCTACGCTTATATCCTCCAACCTGCCCTTCTCAATCACAATATGCCCTTTGCCCCATGGCCCCCAGCGTTGAGCGGTCTTCCCGGGCAGGTCATTCCTGAATAACGCGATCACCGGGGTTCCGACCGAAGCTGCCAGATGCATCGGCCCGCTGTCGCAGGACACCAGTAACCTGCACTGCCTCAAGATTTGCGCCAATTCCACAAGCGAGGTTTTATTGACTAGGTTAACAATCCCTTCGCCCATATCTATACTTGAAGGGACTGTCCCCGCGACCGCAGGGAGTCCCGAGCGTAGGCGAGGGAAAGGGGACTGTCCCTGGCCTTCAGCTCTTCCTACTAATACAACCTTCACTTTAATTTCCCGCGCGATTCTCTGCGCTAACTCCATAAACCTTTCTAGCGGCCACTGCTTCAGGCTGTCGCTTGTATAAGGATGAATGGCAAGTGCCCCCGCTAAAAACTCATATTTGTCATTGCGAGGAAGACGCAAAACTCCGTCATTGCGAGGGCACGAAGTGCCCGAAGCAATCTCTTTTTTATTTCCTAAGATCAACCCGACTAGATCCAAATTATATTCAACTTCATGTTTTAATCCTAAATTTTTATTATCTGGAATTTTATGTGTCAGCAAAAATCCCCATTTTCTATTATAACCAACGCGGATGGGAATCCCGGCAAAAAAGGCGTGCCAATGCGCCTCCTTCGTGGGATTCAAAACAACACAAATATCAAACCTTTGCTTTCTTAAGTTTCTCCTGAAATTATCATCCCAGACAACCACTCTGTCGCTATACTCAATACATTGGGCCAATTCGCGGGTATCGCTCCTTACAGCCAAAGTAAGCGCAGCTTCCGGGTAGCTTTCCTTTAAAGCCCGCAAAGCCGGGATATTCAAAAGAAGCTCCCCAAACCGGTCATTTCTTATCGCTAAAATATTCATAAATAGGCAGGAGTGCCTCTCTTCAGGAAAATTTTATCTTAAGCATTGTTAATATCGCGGGGATAATATCATAAATCTTGACTTTTTTACCCTTTGTTCTCGGGAAATATTTTACCGGCATCTCCTTTATCTTAAACCCATACTTACATAGCTTACTAACCACCTCAAAATCAAAACCAATACCGTGAATCTGAGGATTAACTTTCCTTAAAGAAGAGGTCCGGTAAAGCCTGTTTCCGATTATATCGGTAAAATTTTTTCCATAAAAAAGATTGGTTAATGTGGTAGTGATAATCGTTCCTAGAAAAAACGGCCTTCCTTTGAGAATCTTAAAAACCGATTCATCTTTCCTATTGAGTAACCTTGACCCAAAAATCGCGTCCAGATTCTCCTTTTCCGCTGATTCCAGCATCTCATATACACAAGCAGGGTCATATTCCAGGTCGGAATTGTGCACGAACAAATACTCTCCCTGGGCGAGGTTCATCCCTGTGGTTACCGACATACCATAACCGTAATTCATAGACTGATAAACAATCTTTATAGCGTTATCATTTAAACCCCTGAGAATCTCCCGCGTTCCGTCTGTTGAACAATTATCAATAACTATGATTTCTTTATCCAGCTGGATACCCTTGGCTTCTTCGATCGCCTTGATTATTGTGTTCTTTTCATTGTAAACAGTAACTATAACCGTCAATTTCATATTGCCTTTCTGAAGAAATTATTCAAGGTTTCTTCTATATAAAATAGCATCGGCACAGAGAGGCCGGGATAAACTCCTATCCAAAAAAGATTATTCATGATCAAGTCCGTATTGCTTAGGCTTCCCGGTATCCTGCACTTTATATTCTTATAGGCCGGCTGTTTTGTCAGGTTTCCGCCGAATAACATTCTCGTGGCAATATTGTTGCTTTCCAGATAATTAACGATTTCGGCTCTTTTAAATGGGGCCGATTCTCTTACTAAAACAGGAAAGCCAAACCAGCTTGGATCGGAATCTTTCTTTGCCTGGGGAAGGATAAAATAATCTCCATATTTTTCAAAGACCTTATAAAGGAACCTGAAATTCTTTTTTCTCGCTTCGATAAAGTGCGGTAATTTTTCTAATTGCGCTACACCTATTGCCGCCTGCATATCGGTAACTTTTAAATTATATCCTATGTGCGAATAGACATATTTATGGTCATAGCCATACGGCAAACCGCCAAATTTCTGCTTAAACCTCATTTTACAGCTATTGTCATGCCCCGGTTCACAGTAACAATCCCTGCCCCAATCGCGCAAAGACATTATAATTCTTCTTAATAAGGGATCCCTGGTTAAAACCGCTCCCCCCTCCCCCATAGTTATCATGTGAGGCGGATAAAAGCTGCAGGTAGAAATATCGCCGAAAGTACCCGTATATTTCCCTTTGTATTTAGAGCCAAGGCTGTCACTGTTATCCTCGCAAAACCAAAGTTTGTGTTTTCCGGCAATCTTCAATATTTCGCCTAAATCCGCCGGATTGCCCAGTGTGTGCGCGATAAAGATGGCTTTTGTCTTTTTACTAACGGCTTTTTCTATTTTTCCCGCCTCTATATTATAATTCCCGAGCTCAATATCAATAAATACGGGAATCAAATTATTTTGAAGTATCGGATTAAGGGTAGTGGGAAAGCCGCAGGCGGTAGTGATTACCTCATCCCCGGGATTAAGCATCCTTCTCTTTAATAGCGCAGAGGTTAGCGCCGAAAGCGCCAGCAGGTTAGCCGAAGAACCGGAATTTGTTAACAAACAATATTTTGTATTCAAAATTTTTGACAGCCTTTTTTCAAACTTACGGGCATACCTGCCGGCAGTTAACCAAAAATCCAAAGAAGAATCTACCAGGTTAATAATTTCTTTTTCATCGTAGACCTTGCCGGCATAAGGTATCGGAGTCTTCCCGGGCTCAAATTTATTTCTTTGTGAGGCAAGATAAAATTTCCTGACTTGGCCAAGTATGCTTTTTCTAAGTTTATCCGCCTTATTCATTAGATTATTTCTTGAGGATAAAAGAAGCCTCTTCTTTAACCGTATCAATTGATGAATACTTTGGAATATACCCTAGGTCAGCTGCCTTCCTTGAATTAGAACAATATACGTTCTTTTCTCCTGTGGGGCAAACAAAATTCAGTTTGTTTTTAATCCTGTATTTTAAACCGTGGGCCTTAGAAAAATAATCCAAGAGCTCAAATTTGCTGACCGGAGCCCGGCTATAAGCGTCAATAGCCGCATTAAAAGGCCCTTTTTCCATGCTTAATTTAATTAGATTAAACAAATCAGAGGGATGCAGATAATCCCTGATAAAATCGCAAGGATTAGTAATAAACTCACTTCCGTTTTTAATGCTTCCGATAAGGTCGGTTAAGAAGTATCCGGCATTTAGATCAATAAAGCGGCTGAAATAGGAAAAAATCCTGATATCAATTATATGTAGATTTTTCTGAGCGCGGTGCTTGCTTTCAGAATTAATCTTGGCTATGCCGTAATACTCCTGCGGGCTAATGCTATTTATCAAAACCGCGCGCGATGAAAGGTCCCCTACCGCCTCTTTAAAACTACTCCCGTATACCGCGCCGCTGCTGAAATTAATATATCCTGACTTAACAAACTTAGAAAGGTAAGCCAAAATCATATTATCATATTCCTCAGTTATGCCAAAAACTAAAGAAGGATCATCCCTGATTTTATTAGGAGTCCCTATCCCAACACAATTTATTATAAAATCATATTCTTTGCCTGGGAAACCACTAAACCTAACAAAGTCAACATTTCCTTTTATGCCGTTGGTCCTTAAAAAATATTTTGCTTTCACGGCTGAGCGGGCAAAAAGAAATAATTTGTATTCTTTGCTTTGGGTAAAATTACAGATTAAACCTTTAGCAATATGGCTTGTTGCCCCTAGAATCGCGATTCTTATACTCATCTTATTTTCCCGCTTCCGCGACCATGTTCCTGCGCAGTTCCTCCCGGGGAAGATACGGGTACATATCTTCATATGGCTTTGCTACCAAAGTGCCATCCGGCATTTTTTCAGAAGAGATCCTGGGGATGATCAGTTGCCATTCCGGAGTAATTACATCGCACACAACCGGACCGTCATATTCCATGACTTCTTTTATTTTAGGCTCAACTTCCGGAACTTTATCAATTCTCACCCCTTTTATTCCATATGCTTGGGCGATCTTCAATGAATCCGGGCACCACACACCCGTTTTGGGCCCTTCTCCTAATAATCTTCCCTCCATGAAATTCTTCTGGGTATGCCGAATAAGCAGATAACCGTTATTGTTAAAAATAATAATCTTGATCGGCAAATTATTATGCTTGATCGTAGCGAGCTCCTGTATATTCATTTGCAGGCTGCCGTCCCCGGTAATGATTATGGTCCTTTTGCGGTTATTGGCTATGCATCCTCCTATGGAAGCTGCCCAGTAACCCATAGAAGACAGCCCTCCGGTAGTAAGAAACCTCTGTCCTTTTTTTACCCTCCAAACCTGGCAAGCGACATGAAAACAAGTGCCGGTATCAACAATGACCATGTCATCCTTTAGCGCATAATCAGAAAGCCTGTCCGTAAAATAATACGAATTAACCGGCATTTCATTTTTATAGGAATCAAGGACTACGGGATAAGTTTTTTTCCAATAATTGCACTGGCCAATCCAACCGTTAAATTTTGGAAGTTTGATTTTATCGGATGCTTTTAAAATCTCTGCAAGCACCCTCTTAGCGTCATTATTAATTTTTAAATCTATCTTTATGCCGGGCTTCTTTAGCTCTTCCTCATCAATATCCACAACCACTTTCTGCGCATGTTTGCCGAAGTTTTTAGGGTCATGGCCGACTAACGCCGAGGCGAGGCGGCAGCCAACCGAAATAATCAAATCGGAATTTTGAACCGCAAAATTAGCTGATCTTTCGCCGTAATTCCCCGGCCGGCCGACATACAATTCATTATCGCTGCTTATCAGGTCAATTCCTAACCTTGATGTTAATACAGGAATTTTTAATTGGGCGGCAACACCCAGAAACTCATCGGTTGCATTGGCTAATCTTACTCCCTGGCCGACCAGGATAATCGGGCGCTTCGCTTTACACAGCATTTCTAATACTTTCCCAATATCCTCTTTTAAAACAGCATTATTTATTTTTTCAACCGGAGGCCTGAATTCTTCCAATAAACTCGTGGGTACCTCCATTTTTTGCACATCAAGCGGGACATCGATCCATACCGGCCCGGGCCTGCCGTTTAAAGCTAAATAATAAGCTTTACCCATGTAGTAGAGGATCTTTGAGGGATCGTCTACCGTAACAAAATATTTAGTTACCTTCTCTACCAGGGGCTTAATATTAATGCCCTGAATACCAAATTGCCGGATATAATGTTCCTGTTGATACTGCACACAGGATAAGCTGGATTGGCCGGAAATGACCATCATCGGAGCCGAATCCGTCCATCCCCCAACAACGCCGTTAGTAATGTTTACCGCGCCCGGGCCGGCAGTAACTAAAGCAACCCCGAGCTTTCCGGTCAACCTGCCGTAAGCGTCGGCGGACATTCCGGCCGACTGCTCATGATGCGTGCAAATGGTTTTGAGTTTTTTATTCTGGTAAATCGCATCCACCAGGAACATCGCCTGTCCGCCGGAAACCATATATACGGTATCCACGCCCCTGTCGGATAAAAACTTAAAAATAAAATCAGCGACTCTCATAAATACCTCCTAGCCCACAAGGGCACACCCGCGCAATACATTATAAGCGCGGGGTGTTTAAAGCAAGGACTCAATATCATAGCTCTCTTTTTCCGAGCCTTTTTTGCCCGCCAGATACATAGCCACATCAATTATAAAATCCTCCTGCCCCGCCACCATCTTACGCTTACCCAGCTCCATAAAAATATCCCTCGGGTCAACCTTAAATCTTTTTGCTGCCCTTTTTACATGATTGGCGAATCCGGAAAATACGCCCGCAATACCGCTGATCAGGGAAATGGAGGAAATCTCCTGGGGTTTTTTCATTATTTTAGAAACAATATTATCGCTTACATCCATCATTTTATAGAGATCAAGACCGGTGGAAATCCCCATTTTTGACAAAAGCCCGATCAATACCTCTAATTGGCAATTTCCGGCTCCGGCGCCAAACCCGCGTAATGTTCCGTCTACAATCAAAGCGCCGCTCTGAATAGCGATCAGTGAATTCGCAACAGCCAGCCCCATATTGTTATGGGCATGAAAACCAAGCTTAAGGCCGATATTCTGGACCAAATATGAAACTGTTTCGGAAACCATCTTTGGAGTCGAAGCGCCCGCAGAATCCATAAGAATAACTCCCTGGGCTCCATAACTCTGCATTTTCAGGGCTTCCTCAACCAGCCTCTCTTTAGGCGCCATATGATACATCATCAATACGCCATAGGTTTCTTTATTCTTCTTTCTTAGATATTCTATATGCTGCCTTGTAACGTCTGCTTCGGTACAATGAGTAGCAACACAAAATAAATCAACCCCTATCTCTATGGCGGGGTTAATATCGTCATTTATGGTCCCAAATCCGGGGATTAAAAATGCCCCCAACCTGGTCATTTTAAGTTCCTTACGGGCGGTTTTAAGCATCTCCTTGTCGGGAATAGCCGAAAGCCCGACTTGCAGCGATGAAGCGCCCAATCCATTGCCATGGCCGACAATAACAGTATGCAAACCTACCGTATCTATTTGCCTGCAGTATTCTTTGATATTTGCAGCGCTTAACTGATGGCCTAATGCATGTGAACCGTCACGCAGAGTTGAATCAAAAAAGATTATTTGGCTCATTTTAACAATAATTTCCTCTTGGCGTATTCCTCAGCTATATTGACGGCAGCACAAGTAATAATATCCAGATTCCCGGAATATTTAGGCAAATAATCTCCTCGACCGATAACTTCAATCATCGTGGTAACCCGGTCATTTTCTAATACAGGTCCGAGTGTAATTTTATACCCCGGGACATATTTTTGAATTAGTTTCGCCATTTTGCCAATTTCCTTCTTCAGTTTAATTAAGCTTGGTTTCTTGATCTTTGCGTAAATAGTATTGTGCATTAATACCGGAGGCTCTGCCGGATTTAATACAATAATTGCCTTTGCCTTTTTAACTCCCGTAAAACTCTCTATAGCATCCCTGGTTGTTTGAGTAAATTCATCTATATTGAGCCTTGTTCCGGGACCCGCTGACTTTGAAGAAATACTGGATACCAACTCAATATATTCTGTATCTGGATGTACCTTCATAATTGCGGATATAATCGGGATAGCAGCCTGCCCTCCGCAGGTGATAAGATTAACATTACTTACATCAAGGCATTCCTTCATATTGATAGCAGGCACGCACATTTTCCCGATTTTAGAAGGGGTTAAATCAATAGCGTATTTTTTCAATTTCTTCAAAATAGGCGCATTTTGTCGATGCACGCTTGCAGAGGTGGCATCAAATACGATTTCGCATGAATTCTGATCCCTTAAGATTGCACCGATGGATTCACAAGAGGTCCTGACCCCCATTGATTCTGCTTTTCTAATCCCTTCGGAATCCGGATTTCTCCCGCAGAATATTCCACACTCTAAAAACTCCGATCTTTGCACCTTAACCAAAAGGTCCGTGCCAATATTCCCTGTTCCGATTATGCCTACTTTTATTTTCTGCATTTTATAAATCTATAGTTAACCCGTCATTGGCCGCAACTGTATTCCTGAATATTCTCCTGGCGGCCCTACCCGCCTCCTCCCTGTCCGCTTTGTTTAAATAAAGGCTGGCGTCAAAATGAACCAACGCCAACTGTTTACATCTTGATATCTTGGCTATTCCGGCGGCTTGCTGTGGATTTAGATGCGGCCACTTACTCTTTTTCTGGCCGCTTTTAAGAGAACATTCGCTGATAAAAAGGTCTGCCCCTCTAGCTAAGAAGGAAAGGTTCCTGCAGGTGCCCGTATCCGTGCAATATGCAACTGTTTTACCCTCCAAAATAATCCTATAGCCATAGCAAACTGAAGAATGCCTAAGCAACCCATATTCAATGCCGCAAGGGAATAACTCAGTGCCGTTAATTTCATGCAATCTTATCCGTGTGCTTAAGCGTGAAATAGGCATAGTATACGGCGCGTTAATCACTCTTTTAAATAGCGCCTTTAAACCCACAGGGCCATATATATCAATACCCTGCTCAAAATTAAACTTATTTAATGTGTGAAGGCCCGTTATATGATCCAGATGATAATGGCTTAAGAATAGGTATATTGGTTTATCGCATTCTATATACCTGTCAATTTTATAAAACCCGTTACCGGCATCAAAAACCACATATTCTTTCTTTGTTTCCAATAGCACAGAAACAGTATTCCCTGTTTTGGTATCATACCAACCGTTCGTGCCCAAAAAGCGTACTTTCATTTGCGCGGTAAAAGCCTCCTATACCAGGCGATTGTCATATTTAAACCCTGCGCCAAGCTCACCTGTGGCCTCCAGCCTAAAATTTTACGCGCCTTACGGGAGGCTAAATATTGATGCGTTATCTCATATTTGGCCCGATCAAGTATTTTATAATTTTCTCTTACCCCTGCGGCCTTATATATTTTCTTTACCAGGCTTAAAACAGTAATAGGGTTTTCATCGCTAAAATTAAAAGCCTCTCCCGCAAGTTTCAGCCTGTTTAATTTCTCCGCTAAAGTAATATAACCGTCTACAATATCGCTGACGTAAACATAATCCCGGGTGAATTTACCGTTACTGCGGATATAAAGAGTTTTTCCGGTAAGCGCGCAACGCACCGTATCGGGAATAATACGCGAAAAATTAAAATCCCCCGGCCCATATATATTGCCGCAGCGGGTAATACATACCGGCAAATTATATGTGCGGTAATACGTGTGCGCCAGCAAATCCGCGCAGCTCTTTGAAACATCGTAAGGATGCGAACCGCACAAAGAGGCATCCTCCCGGTAAGGAAGTTTATTATGGATACCGTAAGCCTTATCGCTTGAGGCAATAATTACTCCCCTTATTCCGTTACTATTCCTGCATGCCTCTAGTACATTCCAGGTGCCTTCAATATTCGTAGAAAATGCTTTCAGCGGTCCTGCCAAGGCCTCTCCAACAATTGAAGTGGCTGCCAGATGGAATATATATTCAATTTTTCCATGTTTTAGTATCCTCACAAGCAAGCGATAATCTTCAACGCTCCCCTTGATAATCTTAACGCCTTTCAAGAGACCCCTGCTTAAAATGGTTTCCTGTCTATGCGTCTTGATATCCAGACCGGTAACCAAAGCGCCTTTGGCAACAAGCTTAGTAACTAAATGCGAACCAAGGAAACCTTCGTAGCCGGTAACTAATACTCTCTTGTTTTTCCAAAAACTATTTTCCATTTCAATACCTCCAAACCTTCCAGGGAGCCTTATCCCTTTTCCAAAGATCATTTAATATATCAAGTTCACGTTGAGTATCCATGCACTGCCAGAAACCATCATGCTTATAAACAGAAAGCTCGCCGTCAGCGGATAATTTCCCCAGCGGCCCATGCTCAAGAGAACAATTCTCGTCATCCTCCAGGTAATCAAAAATATCCTTATTAAATACGAAAAATCCCCCGTTTATATACCCCGGGCTCACCAGAGGCTTCTCATTAAACTCAACGATATTCTTTTTCTTAACTAAAAGTTCTCCAAAACGCGAGGAAGGATGCACCCCGGTAAGAGTGCCGATACACTTATTCTCCCTGTGGCATCTAAGCAACTTCATAATATCAACATTGCCGACCCCGTCCCCATAGGTAACCATAAAAGTCTCACCCTCAATATACTCTTCTATTTTCTTGATACGCGCCCCTGTCTGGGCCTGGGCCCCGGTATTTACCAAAGTCACGTTCCAATCTTTCTCAAGATGCGAATTATGGAAAGCGATATCATTACGATTCCCCAAATTAATGGTAAAATCATTGTTCATCGCTTCATAATTCAGAAAATAATCCTTGATCAGATCGCCTTTATACCCAAGGCAGAGCACAAAATCCTTGAAGCCATAGTGGGAGTAAATCTTCATAATATGCCATAGTATGGGCCGGCTGCCGATCTCCACCAGCGGCTTTGGCCTTATCTCGGTCTCTTCTCTTAAGCGCGTTCCCCTGCCGCCGCAGAGGATGACAACTTTCATATTCTTCATTTTGCACCTTCCTTGTTTAGGTTAAAGAACCCCAGTAATAAGCTTGTCTCAAACCAGAATAAAACCGCTATTTTAGGATAGTAAAGGTTTGTCTCTGCTAAACCGTTGACTAAAAAAGCAAAAACCCCCATAATAATACCCAGGGTGGCTATGCGGCTGAAATCATCCTTTCGCCGCCGGTAAAACTTTATCCATTCCTTAAACAATACGGCCAAAAGCCACAGGAAAGCGCTAAGCCCCAGGATCCCGGTTTCCCCGGCCATTTGCAGAAAAATATTGTGCGCATACCACATCGTATTTGCCGTCCCCTCATCCGTATCATGCAACTTATATTTCTGGTAATTCAGGGAATATGTATTTACCCCCACCCCCAGGATAGGATGATGTTTTATCATATTTAATGAAGTTTCATTCAGGACAAAACGCTCTTTGTTCAACAGGAATTCCGCCGCTGAGTGAGTGGTCTTTGACCACTTGCGGATACCTTTTGGCAGAACAAAAGGCGCTACCAGCAAGCTGGCGATAAGCAATGAGACAACCAGCTTATCCCGTCTTATAACGCCCGTTATCAAAATGGCTAGCCACAATCCCAATACAGCGCTTCTGGAGAAGGTAAATGCCAGACAGAACAATCCGAGAAATGTGATTATCCCGGAATACAGCTTGCTCCTTGCCTTAAAATGGTATAGAAAAAGGGTGGCAGAGAGCGGCAAAAACAAAGCCAGGTAACCGGCAAATATATTCGTATGCGGAAACGCCGCTTTAAGCCGCGCAAGGCCTATAACCGTATCATATGGCTTGTGCCTGAAAAAATCCACCCCGAAGATAAGCTGATATACGCCGTCCAAAGAGGCCAGCAACAATCCCAGCAAAGCTGCCGTAACTATCCTCTTAATATGGCCGCTCTCCTTAATTTGCCGAGGGATGATCAAGAGGAGCGCCCCATACTTCAGAAGCTTAAAAATCCCCTGGATGCTGGAACCCATATTAACAGAGTTAACAAATGAAACCAGGGCAATAATTATCAGAAAAGCAAAAGGGATATCTATGGAGGTAGGGCCGGTATTTTTTATCCCGCCGGATAACTGTTTGACCAGAAAGGTAAAGACCAGGAAGCCGATAAATATATTTACGGCAGCAGAGGAAAAACTTGCTACAAAGGGAATAGCGATTATCTCCCAGTAGATCGCCTTATCGCAAAACGATATGATTTTGTCGCGCGTTGTCATTTAGATTGTCTCCGTTTAGTTAAGCTTTTATAAACCCCCCACAAATAGAGTCTTAAATAACTTGGCAGGAGCTTGAAGATTTTAAAGCTGGATTTACCCTTTGTCCTCTCCCTCCATACGGTGGGAACCTCCGCTATCCTGAACCCCAGGTAATAGGCCTTTAAGGGGATCTCCATGGAGATCTCAAATCCACGAGCCTCAACATCTATAGCCTCAATAACCTTCCTGCGGTACATCTTAAAGGCATTAGCGATATCATGAGTAGGGATATTAAGAATATGGAATAAACTCCTGCCTCCCAGGCTTGAGAGGAAACTTTTCAACTTTGAGCCGCCTATCCTGCCTCCTCCCTCCATATACCGGCTGCCGCAAACTATATCATACCCCTGGTCGATCTTTTTGACCATACTTTTAAGCGTAAGCAGGTCATCGCAGAGGTCTCCCATCACCGGGATTACCAGTTCACCTTTAGCATTGGCAAAACCGCATTTAACAGCATTGGCAAAACCCTTGTCAGCCTGGTTTTCAACCAGCCGGATATTGGGGTAGCGTCCTAATAACCCCTTCACTAACGCGGCGGTTCCATCAACAGAGTGGTCATTCACCACCACCAGCTCATAATCCAGGTCAAGGAGGGACTCAATCTTTTCAATCACGCTGACAATATTCTCCTCCTCATTATGCGCCGGAATAATAACCGAAAGTTTCATATCTTATCCTTTAATCCCCGTGAGCTTGCCTTCCTTTGAGGCCTTTTCCCAGATCTTAAGCCACCTTATCTGGGTGGCGATCACGCTTAAAATACACCATGCCAACCCGAACATACCGTCCTTATACCCTTGTTTCCTGATATAGAGCTTCCAGAATAACTTAAGCGGCTTCCAGGTAAGCCGGTATTTTATTTCTTTGATATCCACCTTTTCATTCTCTTTCAGGAAAATATCGGATTCGGCCTCCGAAAAGAAATTGCATTTCCCCAGAAACTGGGCTATGGAATTAAAAGAATAGTGGTTGACCTTGATATCAATATCCCCTATTGGCCCATCCACCCTCAATGTTTCATGCACATTGCTTCCGATATAGGATGCCTTTCCTTTCTTGAATATCCTTATCATCTGGTCGCAGGAGCCGGCATAACGCAATGGATGGCCCAGGAAACAATTTATCCTGAAGATCCGAAAGGCTGCATAACCTTGCGGGTCATCTATAGCCTTGCGGATCTTCTCTGCCGCATCCGGAGGAAAGACCTCATCGGATTCTGTCTGCAGGATCCAATCTCCTAAGGCATTTTCAATGCCGATATTGCGCTGTTTATCCATGTTGTAACCTTGGAGCTCGTGAGTAACGATCTTAGCCCCGTACTTCCTGCAGATCTCCACGGTCCCATCAGTGCCCAGGGAATCCACGCAGACTATTTCATCAACAACCCCGGAGAGGGAATCCAGGCATTTCTCTATCTTACCCTTTTCATTCTTTACCGGTATTACCGCGGTTAGTTTAGCCATTTTTATTTAATTTATAGATCCTTATCGTATCATTAGAGAACACAAGTTTAAAGATATCTTCGTGGAGCCGTGCCCAGGAATCCTCCAGGGGGAACTCTATCCCGCCTCCAAGCAGGTCGGAATATATAAAGAGAAGATCTGTATCCTTCTTCTTCAGGTTGACTAGCCAAACATCATAGTTTGCATTGCCGCGGTAGTTGTTGGGGGCCTCGAAATTCCTCAACACTTTATCCCCGTCATAACCCCAGATATATCTTGAATCAGGAAAATAGTGCAGCATTGCCGGCTCCACCGTATTTACGGATACGTAATAAACATTATTCTTAAGGTTTGTCCCGTAGAGAGGGAAAGCAACCGGCCTTCCTATATAAGCTATATTATTGCCGGTGGTATTTTCATTAAGCCAAGCCCAGGCCCTGGCCGCATCCGGCCAGAAGCCGGAATACTTCACCATAGCAAGATAGCGCCGGTATTCATTCTTGATATAATATTTTTCAAGCAATACCAGCGCCAGTAAAATAACGGCCGCAGCGGCAAGGATTAACTTTAGCGGTTTCCTGGACTTTACAAAATCCCATAAACCTGGCAGGATAAGAAACAATAGGACCGTAAAGATCAATGAACCGGATAATTCAAAACGTTTTCCCAATTCCGACATGGAGGCCACCGCGCAGATCACTACCAGCACCCTCATTATTGCTTTTGGTATATTCAAGATACTAGCGGCGTAAAAAGCGATTACGGAGGAGACCGCCAGCCCTGCGTATATATAGCGCAGATTAGGCAGGGGAATGACAAAACGGAAGACCAGGATGAACAAAAAAGGCAGAATAATAAAATAAAGCAGATACAAACTTAACTCTCCTCTTTTCTTCCACAGCACCAGCGGCAATCCCAGTAATATTGCCGGAAGGAATAATAATGTTGTCTGCGCCCCTAGGCCTTCATGGAATAATAATTTCGCCGGGCTGAAATCCCCTGGCCTGATCCCTGTGCGGTAGGCCGCATTATCGGCAACCCCTTTAAAGAGATGGATATTAAAAACCTTGAAATCAAGAGGATATAAAGGGTTACCTGTCTGGATAATATTCCTGATATAACTGAATCCGCCTGTCGCGATAATTACGCAAAGACTCAAGGTAAAAAGGGCAATAAAATTACCTCCCTTCTTCTTCGTCAGGAATGCGCCCAAAAATGCCGGAATTAATATTACTGCCAACGGCAGGGCGGTGGTTTTTATTCCCAGCATAAGGCCGGCAGATAAACTAAAAAATAGAGCATTCCTGGCTGAACGCTCTTTGTATAAAAGGAACAGGTAATTCAGGCAGATTATGAACATACAGGCGACCATAATATCAACATAGGCGACCTTCAGCTGCTTAAAGTAGTTGGGAACCAGGGTAAATATTGCAGCGGAGAAAAAGGCATATTCTTTTGATAAGCTAAATTTCCTCCCCAGGGAATATGTGGCAAAAAACGCGGCTATAAAGAAAGGGACCTGGCCCAAATCAGCAAGGAATACATTCTTAAGCGGCAGGATAAACCATAAAAAGAATAAACTGCCGTTTATGGGATAATAGGACACGCTCGGATCGCCTGATATGCTGATCGACATATCCAGGTTGCCGTTTTTGAGCCATTCAACAGGATAGGTAAAATGGTAATTCAGGCTGTCCCAGCCAAAAGGCGGGTTTACCAGGTTTATTCCTACTTTGATTAGCGCGAAAGCCATTATCGCACCAACGCAGAAAAATTGGGTCCTGTTAAGGCTGATGCCGCTGACTGCCTCTTCAAACTTAGCTTTAAGGCCATACACAGGCTTTAATTTCATGGACTTTATAAAGAAAAATATAACGACTAAAATGAACAGGTTAAGCAGGATCACATTCATAAGGGATAAGATATTAAAAATACCCAACAACTCTTGGCTCAATACGACCTGCGCCAAATACAGCAGGAAAAATGCCAGAAGGTAATCAATAATATCTTTAAAAGGAAAGAAATAGCGCATCAATAAACCGGCGCTGGCTAAAACGATCAGGTTCATGATAATCAGATTAAGCATGCCTTCCTCCCGCAAAGCTCCTGATGATCTTTCCGATAGTGGAGGAGTCAACCGGATTGAGCTTTAGCGCTTTATACAGATAGGCCCTGGCCTTCTTTTTATCAAAAAGCAGCATGTCCTTCCCAAGGGAGCGGTAAAACCTGAAAATGTACTCTTTATCCTGTTTCAGGAAATCATAGTTCTTCCGCAGGAAAATCTCTTTGCCGTTTATAAGGTCATGGTTCATTACATTCAAATGCACGCCGACGGCATGCCAAAGCACTAGGTCCTTATTGAGGAAATAGAGCGGAAATTCATAAGCTATCCTTGCTAAATAATCCCCGTCATCCCAGGTAATCATGCTTTCGTCAAAATAACCGATCTTCTTTACCACCTCACCCGACAGCATCCACCCCGAAGGAGGAGCGATCAGTTTCTTCAAAGGGTAAAACTTATCTCGGCGGGGATCATAGTATATGCCTGAAGATACCGGATCGGTGATGAACAATGAATTGCTGGCTTCATTAAAACCGTTTGCAAAAACCAACCCAACTCCCTTACCCTCTTCTGATTTAAAAACATCTAGTTGTAAAGCTGTCTTTTGAGGAAGCCATTCATCATCAGAATCAAGAAAGGTAATATAATCACCCTGCGAGTTCCTCAGGCCTGTATTTCGCGATGCTGCCGGGCCTTTATTTACATCATGCCTTATAAACTTCAGTCTTCCATCGCTAATTGAGTTCACCACCTCAGCCGTATTATCCGATGAGGCATTATCAACAACGATTACCTCAAGATTAGCATACGTCTGCGCTAAGACGCTTTTAATCGCCCTGCCTATAAGATCGGCCCTGTTGAAAGTCGGAATGATCACGCTGACCAAAGGATCAGTCTTCATATAGAATTCTCATACCAGTTTATAGTCAATTTCAATCCCTTTTCTAAATCATACTGCGGATGCCATCCCAATACCCGGCCAGCCTTCTTGATTGATAAATACTGCCTGCTTATTTCGTTTTTCGGGCTTACCTTGTCAAGGATCCGGGGTTTAAGGCCTTTTCTACCTGATATCTTTATGATCATTTTCACCAGCTCCAGTATGCTGACCGGCCTTCCTGAGCTAAAATTGAAAGCCTCCCCCTTTACATTTTCCTTATGCAGGGATTCCGCTAAAATCAGATAAGCATTAACAATGTCGGTGATATAAATAAAATCCCTTAAAGAGGAACCATCCCCTCTTATAACCGGATTTTTATTATTCAATACCGACTTGATCGTGCCGGGGATGATCCGGCTGAAATTAAGGTCCCCACCTCCATAGGTATTGGAGGCCCGCAGTATTGCCACAGGCAAACCATAAGTATTGAGATAAGTGCGGCTCAATAACTCCGCGCATATCTTAGAAGCACCGTAGGGATGCACTGCCGACAAAGGCATCTTCTCCGTGTAGGGAAGCTCCCCCTGCTCTCCGTAAACTTTATCAGCGGAGGCGATTATCAATCTTTTGACCCCACCCTGCCTTGCTGCCTCCAGTACATTCCATGTGCCCTTGATATTAGCGTCAAATGTAGGAAAAGGCGATTCATTGGCAATGCCTACGATAGGCTGGCCGGCTAAATGAAAACAGGTATCTACTTTGTATTTATTAAATACCTTCCTTGTCTTTAAAAAATCCGTTATATCCGCCTTTGCTATTGCTTTAACTTCTTTGAGCATTTTGGCGGTAAGCAGGGAATTTCTCATATTTCCTTTTGCCAGAATAACTACCTCTGCTCCACGCTCCAATAAGCTTAAGGTAAGCCAGGAGCCGATAAAACCGCTTGCGCCGGTGATTAAAACCCTCCTCTTATGCCAGAATTGTTTTACGGACATTAAATAATTATCCTTCCCTGCCTGTTTTCCAAAAATTCTTTTTTATACATTGGATTAAAGAATATGAAGAGATCATTGTATTTATCGGTGTATGCTTCTTTAAACCCTTTTTCCCTTAACTCAATAATAAGCTGGTTGAACCGCTCTTTATCCGTTTCAATGAGCCGTCGGTGCAACACAACATATTCTGCCAAGTAGCGCATATCCGGGCTATTCTCCCAGATATAAATGAATTTGCGGTGAGTAAGGTGCGGGGCTATCCTATGTACCGCACAGAGCGAGGCGCTCTCGGGAATCTTTTTTAAGGCCTTTCTTATTCCGGATGAATGCAGCTGGTCAGCCGAACGGATAAACTTGGACAATTTATAGCCGTCGCTTTTACCGAAAAAAAGCAGGGAAAGAAATATAATTACGGCCGCAAGATAAACCGATACCCTCTCCCCTCTCCTAGCAATCAACCTGCCTGCCCCGTAAATGGCTGAGATAAAAATAAACGGGAGGGTATGCGCCGGATAGTGAGAGGTAAGGGTCATCATCCCTGCGTGATTGAGGCTTCCGGCAACCTGGGCGCTAAGAGGCAACAGGAATAATACATAGTGCCCGGGGCTTAAAAAAGATAACAGGCCTAAGGGTAAGAAAAGTTTAAGATAAAACTCCAGTTTCTGCGGAGAGAATAATAATTTTACCAGGAGCATCGGGTCTTTGGCGACCGCCAGAAGATTATCCCCGTAGGTCGTGCCAAAAGGAAGCCATTTTAAATATGGATAAGCCGTTGTGTTGGCAAAGGCTGGCATGATCAGGTCAGTTGCCATAAACCACCAGCTTATTGCCAATACTAAAAGAAAAGCGCCTAACCGATAACGTTTAAGGAAGGTGATCGTAAAAATACCGAAAGCAAAAACCAGGATTGCCGCGCTCTCCTTGCAGCATAGCATTAAAAGCATGGTAACAACCGCCCACAGGTGGCGCCTGGTTATAAGAAGATAATAACTTGTAAAAGAGAGGGGGATCAGGAAGGCATCATTATGGAAGTCCAGCAGCCCCACCCCTCTTAACGGCCGCGAGAGAAAGTACGCTAAAATAAAAGCAAAGACCAGGGACCTGTTGTTTAACCTCTTCTTGGCGATAAGATAAAGCGGAAAAACAGCCAACCCCACGGCAAGGGCCTGAAGCAATATCAGTATTATAATATTGGGCCAAACAAAGTATAAAGGCGCTATCAGCAATAAAACCGGCTCAAAATGAGCCCCCAGATGATTGATGTGCCCATCAATTGAGGAAAAAAGAAATCTTCCTTTTATAGTATTCCAAATGACCTGGTCAGTAACCCCCATATCTATCCCCGCGGATGAAAAGGCAAAATGCCGCATTATCCCGATATATAAAAAAAGAAAAGTCAAAACCAGGGATAAAAGCCAAAGGATCTTGGCATCTCCGAGTTTAGATATGCGTTTGAGTAATTTTATAAGCGGGGAGCTGCCGAATGAAGCTTTATCCAAACACCGGCGCACCGCTAACAGGAAAACAAAAATCATGCCCTGGACCGAAAGATTGGAAATCCCCGTTTTAAAGATAAAAGCATAATCAGTTACAAAGAAACCCAGCAGGAAAATAAAATAAACCAGTAAAAACTGATCAAGTAAATTAGTCAATATCTTCTTGAATTTATCCATGGTGAAGATCAAACTCGCTTTTTTTGCCTAAAACAACCAGTTTCATCAAAACTATTGCCCTTGAAATAAGCAGCATCACCGGGCTAGCCACATAATACCTCCCTGCGCGCAAAATAATCTGATGATTGTTAACTAGGCGCCCCATGCGCAGGTCAATTACCACCTCTGCGTTATACCTTGAAAGTATCTCCTCCCTATTCAGGCCAAGGTCTGAATCATAAAGCTCTCTTAACAGGCGTATCCTGCGGGCGGTCTCACCCATGTTTATAAAGGTGAAATAAGTATAGGAAAAGCAAAGATATATAACCAAATTTACGCAAGCTAAAGCAGAACGCTCAATGAAAGAAGGCTGATACGCGAAAATTTGCAAGATTATTAAAACAATTAACCCGCCCATGAACCCAAAATACTCGGACTTAAGCAGTTTTTTAATAAGTATATATTTATAGGAAAATATTTGCGCGGATATGTTAGCGCATATTCCCATAACAGGAATAAGAATATTAAGATAGCTCATTTTCCGGTTAGCCGCCTTTGCCTAAACCTAAAAAATTACGGTAGATTATAAACGGCAGCGCAAAAAGCCTCCCCTTTCTGTTAATCTTATATACCTGGCCCTCCAGGTCCACTAAGCGGGCCTCCACTAAATCCTTAAGCCGGGGCTCAATTAACAGATCATCCCTTAATGATCTTTTTATGAATTCTGCAGGCAGCCCGTTCTTGCCGACTTCAGAGATGCTTAGCATAATAACCAGGGACGGGCTGTCCGCCTGGATTGCGGAATAGGTAAGCAGGTAACCGGTAAAAAGCGAAAAGAATAAAAGGATCGTATGCAGGCACTGCGCGGTGCTATAAGAGGCGCGCAAAGACAGAAAGATAATGCCGGATAAAACCACTGCGCCAAAGAGTAAAACAAGGGCCTTAATCGGGTTTCTGGGATACCGGATTCTCCAGACGGCTAAATGCAACAATAAGGCGATGGCAAATAATGAAACCCCTGAAATTAAAATGTTCATGTATCAATCTTCTGCTTTCTTGCCGCCGTAGATGAATCCGCGGAAAATTCCGCGTTAACTCTCATGTTTTTTGTAAAATAAAAATCCCTGACTAACCTTAGGTAGCCTTTAATGACTTTAAATAACGATGGAAAGGTAACTGCCTTGGAGACCCCGTCCTTACGCAGCCCCAGCCTATATGGGACCTCGGCGAAAAGATAACCCTTCTTTACCACTCTTACCAGTATATCGGTCTGAAAAAAGAAGCCCGCGCTTCTAAAATCCAGTTCTTTAAGTATAGACCTGCGGTAAATGACCGTGCCGTTGGTATAGTTAAAGTTGACCAAAAAAGTGCTGTTAATGATAAAACGATAAATAAAAGAAAGCGCGTTCCTGAAGATCGGCCTTACCTCTGTATTAAAAACAAACGGGATCACTATATCAACATGCTCAAGCAGCTTAAAATACCGGAATATCTCCCAGGGGTCATTTTCATTGTCTCCGGGGAGAAGGACAATCGCTTCTTTCCCCGCATTATCAACCCCATCCCAGAAAGATGCCCCTATACCTTTAGGATTATCATGGGAAATAATACGCACCCGGCTCTCTGAACGTATAAAATCTTTTACTAATTGCCCTGTTTTATCCCTGCTGCCGTCATTAATTACTATTATGTCACCGGTTATCTCGGATTCATCAAAAGCTTTAAGCGTATTGGTTATCGCGGCAATGATATTCTTTTCTTCATTTAATGCCGGCATTACTACCGTCAATCCAATTTCCCGGCTCATGGCTGCATATTCTCCGTAAATTCATCCCTGGGCAAAAAAGGAGAAAGGTCTTCTATCGGCCTGCCGAATTCAAGCTTCGGGATGATCTTCTCTCCGCTCTTAAGCTTCACATCGCAAAGTATCGGCCCATTATATTCAAGGACTTTGCGGATTTTCCTGCCTATTGATTTATGGCTGTTGATAACGCATGTCTTTATTCCATAAGCTTTGGCTACCTTGCATATATCGGGAAAACCTAAACCGCTGCCGGGATCGGCTGCCACGTACCTTGATTTTAACCAGGTGTCCTGGGTCTGCTTAATAATCCCATACTCTCCGTTATCTATAACGAATATTTTTATAGGAAGCCTGTTATGCTCCATAGTTTCAAGCTCTTGCACATTCATCTGCATCCCGCCGTCTCCTATGATACAGATGATTTTCTTATTAGGCGCCGCAAACTGGGCTCCGATACTGGCGGGCAAAGCATAACCCATAGGAGAATGATTAAAGGCGCTAAAAAGCATCTGCCGGCGCCTAATCTTATAGGCCTGCATAGTCCAGGTCAGGGTGGCCCCTGCGTCAGTAATTACCACATCTCCTTCAGCGCTTACTTTAGATAACTCATTCATAAAAACATAGGGATTAACTTTTTTAGCCTGCTTGTAGTTTTCTAAAGGGCAGCTTGGATAACGTTTTCTCCAACCAGCTATCCTCTCTTTCCATTTTGATAGGTCCTGGGTCTGGATTTTCCTTTTATTGATCTCCGTAAGAAATGCCTTTAGTCCGCATTCTATTTTAACATCTACCTGCATACCATTTCTTTTGTTAAGTTCATCATGATCTATATCAACCATGATCTTTTTTGCTTTAGGAGCAAATAAGGCTGCTTTGCTCCCTGTCTGGTGGGTATCAAGCCTTGAGCCTAAGCTTATGATGAGGTCCGCGTTCTGCACTGCGAAATTCCCCGCCCTATTTGCCGAAACCCCGAAATTACCGACCAGGTTAGGCTCGTCGTCAAGAAACATATCTATTGTTGCCCAGGTAGTGGCATAAGGCATTCCGGAGTTATCCAAAAATTTACGGCAAAGATCCTGGCTCTTGGCTAATTTTACCCCGCCTCCTACTATTATTACCGGTTTTTTGGCTTCTCTTATAAACAGCAGGGTTTTTTCTAATAATAAAGCGTCTAATTTATATTCAACTTTAGGGGGAATAAAAGGCTCTAACTCTTCCGGATTAATCTCTGCGCGCTGAAGATCATCGGGAAGATCCAGCATCACCGGGCCCGGCCTTCCTTCGCAAGCCATATAGGCCGATTTCTCAAGTTCATGCCTTATTTTCCTGAAATCGGTAATTAAAACAGAATATTTGGTAAGGGGGGTGGTAATCCCAACAACATCCATCTCCTGAAAACCCATTTGCCTTACCCCGCATTCTCCTCTTAATTGAGATGTCGGAGAGGCTCCTGAGATAAAAATTACGGGTATAGAATCATAATAAGCGCAGGCTATCCCCTGCATTAGATTGATCATCCCGGGGCCGCTGGTAGCAATAGCCACCCCTAATTTACCGGAAACCCTCGTATACGCTTCGGCAGCAATAGCTGCGCCCTGCTCATTTTCGCAGGGTATATTTCTTAATCTCTTGTGCTTGTCTATGCTGTCCAATATATGCACCACGCAGCCGCCGTTTCCCACAAAAACATGCCCCGTATATTTTGCCAGAAAATCAGCGACGTAATCCGAAAGCTTCATCTAGAATCTCCCCGTATGTATATTAACCCCGCCTGCCCCTTAAAACCCTCTCCATCTTTTCTACGGCTTTTTTTATAACCGCTACCGTATTGGTATAACACAACCTTACATAACCCTGCCCGTATTCTCCAAATACCGGGCCCGGGGTAAGGGCAACCCCCGCCTCATTAAGCATAAGGTCGGCGAACTCTTCGCTTGTCAAGCCGGTTTTTCCGATGTTGGGGAATACATAAAAAGCCCCCTTTGGCCTTAAACAGGAAACATTCGGCAGGCTGTTTAAACCATCCACAAGCGCGTCTCTGCGTTTTTTAAACTCATCCACCATCTTGAAAATAGGCCCCTGGTCCCCCTCAAGCGCCTCTATCCCGGCTCTCTGTATAAAAGGAGACACGCAAGATGAGGTTGTTTCAAGCAAAAGCCCCATCTTTGCGATTACCTCCTCCGGGCCGGTAACAACGCCCAATCTCCATCCGGTCATCGCGTAAGATTTGCTGAAACCATTGACAATGATAGTGCGTTCTTTACATTGATCGTAAGCAGCCGGGGAATAATGTTTGGTCCCTGCCTCCACATAGATCATCCGCGCATATATTTCATCACTTAACAGATAGAGATCATGCTCCCGGGCTATCTCGTACATTTTTCTTACTTCATCCTCGGTCATCACCGCGCCGGTAGGGTTGCTTGGCGAATTCATTATGATCATCCGCGTATTTGGAGTGATTGCCTTGCGCACGTCATCAGGATTTAGCCTGAACTCATTCTCTTCGCGCAAGGGCACCCTGATAATATTGATGCCTAAGAATTTCAATATGGAAAAATAAGAAACAAAGGCGGGGTCAGGCACGACAACATCCTCCCCCGGATTAACCATGCAGGCGGCAGCGTAAAAGATCATTACATTGGCTCCTGCGCACACCAGCAGTTGTCCTGGGGCAGGCCGGAACCCCCTTGAGCGCACAGTTACGCGGGCAGCCGCTTCTTTAAGCTCGGCAAGGCCCGCTGAAGGCGCGTAATGAGTTTCTCCGCTCCTGATTGCCCTGATAACCGCTTCAATTATATTAGGAGGAGTATTAAAATCCGGGTCCCCCAGCTCAAAATGCAGTATCTGTTTTCCCTGGCGCTCAAGCTGGCGGGTTAGCGCAAGGATCTGGAACATCTTCTGCCCTTCAAGTTTTTTGGCTGCCTCTGATAATCCTTTCATGGCCTTCTAAATAAAATTAAGGTGAACGGGCGGCTCTCCCGAGGGCTTATCCAGCTTAATAAGCCCTTTCTTGTATTTATCCAGCGCTTCATTAACCTTGTGCTGGACGCAAAGCGTTCCGCACATTGTCCTGGCGTTGAAACGCGGGGAAGCTAATTCATTCATTACTTCCCAATAGCGGTCGCTGAATACGATATCCCCGAAAGACTGGTCAATGATGTTGCCGATATGGTATTTTTTATATTTCTCATTAAAAAGGCATCCGCAGGGAGCAACCAGCCCGGATCCGGATAACTGCAGGAGAAAAGGCGCTCCGTAACATTGTTCGTAGTCGCGTTTACCCTCTGATTCAATTTTGGACCATTTGATTTTTACCAGGTAATCGTCATCGGAAAGCGCTTCGGCTTCTTTAAGCAATCCGTAAAGCTCTTTGTATCCGGAGTAGTTGACTCCCAGGGCGCCGGATTCATCGTCACTGCAATGCTTGATCACAAGATAATCGGGGCGTAATTCTTTGCCTAATCTGGCAAGCGGCAGCACCTGGTCCTTAAACTCCGGCATAAGCACCATCTGCATCCCTATAGTCACCGGCAGCCTATCCTTTTTCTTTATCTCTATGGCTTTCTTTATATTGCCTACAACCTGGCCAAACCATTTCTCGGGAACGCCCATGATTTCAGAGAAACGCTTTGGTTTGCCGGCGGAAATATTAAAGCGCAGGTAAGTCAAGCAGGGCAGGATCTCTTTAAGCATATCTTCCGTCAACACATAACCGTTAGTGCCGCTAGCCATAGAAATTCCCTTTTGATGGCCGTATTTTATGCTAAAGGCATAAGCCGGAGAAATAGAGCTTTCCCCGTCGCTGACAAAGCTGATCGCTTTTACCCCTATCCGGGCGCAATCATCCAGGAACCTGCGCATTACCTCAACCGTGATCTTCTTGCCCTTATTTTCCTGCAGCTGCGAATAACAATAGACGCACTTAAAATTACAGGCGCGGGTCAAAGCCATATCAATGGTGATCGGGGCAAAACGCTCCCCCTTTTTCCACTGTTCAAGCCTCTCCTGATGCCAGGCGATCTTTGTGCCGTCCAAAATCAATTTATTCTTCTCGCTCATCTCTTAGATAAAATTTACGTGCTCCGATGGATGGGTCAATTCCCAAAGATACCGGTTAACCTCATCCATCCTGCAATTTACCCTGCATTTGGAGGTATTCAATTCCTTTGCCGCCCAGCGCGTAAGATTATCGCGTTTAGCGCTCTCCCAAATCTCCTTGAAGCTGTTTTTGTAAATATTCCCCAGGCAAAACTTACTCTTCGTCAAATACATACTACATGCCCAGACACTACCTCCGGCGTCAATGTACGCCCAAAAGGGAAGCGCCAGGCAGTGCTTATAATTACGCTCCTGCCTGTCCCACTTTTGCATTGTGTGCATGCGGAATACGACATTAAAATTACCGGTATTGATCGACTTTAGCTTAGAAGCCAAGTCAAGGTACTTATCGTATTTAATATCCTTGAATTTGATAGTCTTGCTTAGGGGATGCTGCGAATAGGGTTTTACTACCAGGTAATCCATTCCGATAGACCTGGCTTTCTTAGCCAATAATTCTATTTCCCCGTAATTATCAGGCAAAAGAATGGCCTGCATGCCGAGGGTACAAGAGTATCCCTTCTTCCGGCGTAATTCGGCGGCATAAGCCATATTCTTTATAACTTTACCGAAATCCTCCTGTCCTGTCCTGTGAATTTTCGCGTAAGTAAGGGGCCTGGCGGCATTGATACTTACCTTGATCCAGCTTAAATACGGCAAGGCCAGCGCAGCGATCTTTTCGCTGAACAAAACAGCATTTGAGGTGACGGCAGCATCAATACCGGATTTCTTGGTAGCGGCAATTATATCCGCCATGTCTTTATGCAGGAACGGCTCACCCTCTCCGGCGTACATAATACTTTTTACCCCGAGCCTTCCCATCTCCTTAAGCCTGCTTTTGAATATTCCCGTTTCCAGGAACCTGGGCTGATATTCCATAAAATCCAGGGCGCAATATACACAACGGTGGTTACAGGAACCGGCTGGAGATACTTCCATGTAAACAGGATAAATAAGCCTGCCCTTAACCCAGTCGCTGACCCTCTCAACATGATACATTAGCTTATGGCTGTCTATTTTATACTTATCCATTTTATTTTTTACGAGCCCCGTTAGAAACAGGTTGCCGAAGGCAACCGTGAGGCGTCTCTTTTGTCTTGTTTCTAATGGGGTATAGGACATCTACTAATGCATGGCAGATCGCCAGGTGGGCAATTTCAACAGCTCCGTAAGACGAAGAGGGCGCGTAGAAATTTATATTCCCCATACTTCTCAAAGGGTTGTGGCTGGAAAAACCCGAAAGGCTTATCACAAAACACCCCTTGTTTTTGGCGCTGGATACCGCATTCAGGATATTCTTTGACTTTCCTGAGCTGCTTATGGCAAAAAGAATATCCCCTTTTTTAGCCAGGCTCTCTATGGGCGCCGAAAATACATTCTCATAGCCCAGGTCATTGCTTACGCAGGTAAGCAGGCTTGCGTCGCTGAATACCAGGGAGGGAACTTTTAAGTTTTTAAGAAAATCCGTACTCATGTGGCTGGCGATAGAAGCGCTCCCGCCGTTACCCACAAAGATCACCTTATTCCCTTTCTTACTTTGCCGGGATATAAGCCTGATGACCTGAAAGATGCCTTTATGGAAATCAATCGCCTTACGAGCAGAATCCGTAGTTTCTATCTCTGATAATAAATTGGTTAATTCCGTAAACGGCTTATTTTTCATTTTAAAAGAGTAGTGATGTATTTGTATAAAGGCACCGGCTCAACCGAAGAGCGGTTGCCTACGATCAAGACCTTGATCGCGCCTACCGCGTTGCCGATAAAACCCACTGCCTCCATTGGGTTGTTTTTACATACGCAAGGTGCTGCGACCGAAAAAAACGCGTCCCCCGCCCCTATCCTGTCCACCACATCCTTGGAGAAGACCGGGATCTGCTTAAAGCCTTCTTTAGCGGAATAAACCAGGGAACCTTTATGCCCCCTGGTAATGATTATCTTATCGCAGTTGATTTTTTTGCTCACATCCATGATCAAATGCTCTATATTGGAGGTTTTATCATGGCAGGCAAGCCTTAGCTCCGGCTCATCAATACAGATAAAATCCGCGCGGTGAAGCTTGGTAATAAGATTGTAGCCAAGATTAGCGCTGTTGGTCTGCACATTTACTGCCAGAAATTTTGCTTCTTCACTAAGCAGTTTGATTATCTTCGGAGTGATCATTCCATGGCCGAAATCCGCAACCAACACAAGGTCAAAATTATTTAAGTTCCTGCTTAGGCTCTCGCAAATTTCTTCTTCAATATCCTTTGGCATCAGCAAAGAGTCTTCCAGGTAACAGACCTCAAAAAGCTTGGTTAAAAAAGCCGGGTCAACAAACCTGCGCTTGACTACCGTAGGCACATCCTGGCGGAAATAAAACTCCTGCTTTATATTGGCCTTGAGATGGCCGGTAACAAAATCCTCGTAATTATTCTTTAAACCTACGCAGCTGACTAAGGTAACATCCTTACAGAAACCGGCGATATGATTGGCCGCTGCCAATACCCCTCCGGCAAAAATCTCCTCATTTGCGAATTTGGTAGCGATAATATTGTCCTTGGCTGACTTTCCCATCCCGGAGCAATAATGGTATTCATCAATGATGATGTCGCCGATAACCAGGGCCTTTAAACCCTCTACGGCTTTGAGCCGGCCGATAATATCCGAGGCGGAATATTTCTTCTTAAAAACATGGAAGAATTCCTTGGCCTCCTGGGGGTAGGGGGAAAGAAAGGTATTGATCAAAGAGGTGGAGCTGAAGGATACTTCATCGGTAAAGTGGATCATCCCTCCTATTGACTTGACCGCCTCCTCCTCTTCATAGATCTTGCCGGTAAGGTCATTGGAGCGGTCAGCATAATCGCTTCCCTTAACATAAAAATGCGGCTTAAGCATCTTGATCGTCTCAATGGCGGTCGGCCAATCATTGATCGCCACGTAATCCACGCATTCAAGAGCGGCGATACTGTCGGCGCGCAAATGATGGTTAAAAACAGGCCTGCCCGGGCCTTTATTCACATACTCATCCTTTGTCAGGGTAACCACAAGCACATCCCCCTTGTTTTTGGCTGCCTGAAAATGCTTTAGGTGCCCGGGATGTAAAAGGTCAAAGCAGCCGTGGCAATGCGCTATTTTTTTGCCCTCTTTCCTCAATTTCTCAAGGATGGAGGCAAGCTCATTTATTGTTTTTATTTTCGCTTGAGGGTCTCTTTTCATTTTAAATAAGCGCTTAAAGGATCTCGCCTATAGATTGCCACGGACGAACTTTACGTTATCGCCGAAAATGGATACCTTGTCAACAAAATTCTGCGATTAGCCTCCGGCGCCCGTTGAAAGATATTTAAACCAGTCCTTAGTAGCTATCTCTATTTTTTCGGGGGTCCATACCGGGGCCTCTCTCCAAAATTCAATATTATCAAGGACAATCTTTATACCCTGTTCAAAAGAAACTTCGGGTTTCCAGCCCAAAAGCTTTCTTATCTTTGTAGTATCCGCAAAAGTGCGATCCGGCTCTCCGGGCCTTCTCGGAATATGCACTGCCTCCCCCTCAAAAAGCTCCACTAGACGATTAATACTATAAGGCTTCCCTGAACCGACATTCATAATTTCCTGGCGGCAGCCTGAATTAGCCGCCATAAAGAATGCGTTAGCTACATCGGTAACAAACACGAAATCCCGGGTCTGCGTACCTTCCCCTACTACTGTAAAGGGTTTATTATTCAGCTTCTGCGCCAGGAATACCCCGAATACCGCGCCATAAGTTCCGGAGGTCCTTGAGCGCGGGCCGTAAACATTAAAAAGCCGCAAAGATATTACCGGCAGTTTATAGATAAGGCCCCAATTTAAAACCAACTCCTCTCCCAGATACTTAGTTAAAGCATAGGGATATTGCGGCCGTATTGCGGCTGTCTCCGGAGTAGGATAAATATCCGGGATACCGTAACATGACGAAGATGCCGTGTAAACCAGCTTCTTAACTCCGGCTAAACGAGCGGCCTCAACAACGCTAAAAGTGCCGCTGACATTAGACCTGTAATAATCTAAAGGGTTAACTATTGAAGGAACGACATCCGCCAGGGCAGCTAAATGAAAGACATGATCAATACCTTCAAAATACGGCTTGATCTGCTCAAAAGAAGAGAGATCCACCTTTACTATAGTAAGGGCTTTATTAGATTTATGACCGGCCAGATTCTCGGCCCTTCCCGTAGAAAAGTTATCCAGGACAACTACTGAATAACCCTCTTCCAGCAGCTTATCAACTAAGTGGCTGCCGATGAACCCTGCGCCCCCGGTTACCAGTGCTTTTTTCATATTTTATTATTATAGCAGAGAATTAAACCCTATAACAGGGACTTTAACGCTTTTTCATTATCCCTGGCCCACTTGAATATATCCTTTAAAATAGCATCCGCCGGCCTCCTGGGTTTCCAGCCCAGTTCCTTGCTTACCTTCCCGTTATCTGACAAGTAGATCGCGATATCCCCAGGCCGGGCTTTTAAATCCCTGCCTATCTTGACTTTGTTGCCGGTGATCCTTTGGCAAAGTTCAGTAGCTTCAAGCAGAGAAAAACTTACACCCCTGCCACCTCCGACATTATAAATATTTCCGTTGATCTTCG
>Ga0315282_10000482_pt1 | contig 79345 bp, 67 predicted proteins | sample YL17G07_20_MG_FD_203693 | JGI IMG/M metagenome (GOLD analysis project Ga0315282, IMG submission 203693) | Sediment microbial communities from Yellowstone Lake, YNP, Wyoming, USA - YL17G07_20 | ecosystem: Environmental > Aquatic > Freshwater > Lake > Sediment | place: USA: Wyoming | collected... | reverse complement strand
GGTGCCCTGGCTCTACGGCTTCAAGCTGGACTTCCGCTTCCGCTGAAAAACACGACCCCACGGGGGACATGCCTATCCAGTCCAATTAACTCGGTCCACAAAATGGCTGATGAATCGCTGGGGAACCGGGGCGACGGAGCGAGAAGTCCCCTCGGGGACGAAAGAACGCCCTGGCGCCGGCCTTCTTTCGCCCCTTCGGGGCTTGAGGTCGTTTCGGACCTGGGGTCCCACCGTTGAAACGGTGGGCTATTCCCGTTCGTCCCTATGGGACTCCCCTGGTGTGCGAACACCCAAGCTGCGGCCTGTGGCCTTCGCCGGGGGCTCGCAAGAACGGTCATGCACCCGCCATCCGGGCACTTGCTGCAGGAGCACCTGGCATCAGGTATAATCACCTTCTCGAACTGAAAGACCACATGCATGAATGAAAGGACATGAGGGGCTGTATGCAAGTAATGTCGGTCGTGTTACTGGCGGTGTTGGGTTTGGGGGCGGGGGGACAGATGCGGGAACTGCCGGGCAAGCCGCCGGGGGAGTTCTTTCCGGTGAAGGTGCAGGAGCATGAGAAGGCGGCGTCGTTCAAAAGGGGTGAGCCGGTGGTCGGGACGTCGTATTTCTATTGGTACGACATCGAGAGCAAGGCCCATATCATCAACGGCGACGGCACGGACGCGATGACGACGCATCCGGCGGAGATGGACGGGATCAGCTACAAGAGTGCGGCGTGGCATAAGCTGCAATTGGGCGACATGATCGACGCGGGCGTCGATTTCCTGATGCCGGTGTACTGGGGCGTGCCCGGCAGGTACGACGGATGGAGCTTCGTGGGTCTGCCGCCGCTGGTCGAGGCGCACTCGGCACTGGAGAAGGAGGGCAAGAAGCCCCCCGCCATCGGGATGTTCTACGACACCTCGATCCTGCAATGGAACGGGTACAACGCCGACGGCAGCAACTACCACGTGGACATGACCACGGACTTCGGCAAGGCATGGTTCTACACCGCGATTCGCGACTTCTGGAGTCTGATTCCGCCGGCGAAGTGGGCCCGCGTGGACGGCCGGCCGATCATCTTCCTCTACGAGGCGGCGTTCGCCAGGCAGCAGGACCCCGAGCGCCAATTCGCGTACGTCAGGCAGCGGTTCCGCGAGGACTTCGGCGTCGAGCCGTTCCTCGTCAAGTCCAGCGGCTGGAAAGGCGAGGCCGACGCGACCTACTCCTGGGGCGGCGCAGTCGGCGGGCCGATCATCTTCCGGGACGTGATCGCGCTGGGTCCCGGCTACGACCACAGCGCCGTCCCCGGGCGACGGCCGCTGATCGTCGATCGCAAAGACGGCGGGACCTACATCGACCGCTGGACGAAGGTCCTGCAGCTCGACCCGAAGATGCGGCCGTGGATGGTCCACGTCGAGACGTGGAACGAGTGGCACGAGGGGACCGACATCGCGGACTCGCGCGAGCACGGGCGAGCGTACATCGTGCTGACAAAACTCTTCAGCGAGATGTGGCACAGCGGGACGCACCTGCGATTCGCGTCGAGCTATGTGAACGCGGACCGCGTGAGCTGGGAGCCGGGCAAGGCCGCCGGAGTGGACCTGTCGCCGAGCGGCGGCGACGGCTACTGGCAACTGCGAGCCTTCGATGGCGTGCAGGCGGCGGTCTCGTCGCCCAATCCGCACCCGCCGACGAGCCGTTACCTCTACTTCAACGTCGATGACGCCTTCGTCTACGGCCTGCTCGGCACGCCGGTGGTCCTGAGCGTCACATACCGCGATGCCGGCTGCTCGGCGTTTGCCGTCGAGTACGACAGCATGGTCAACGAAGGTCCGCTCGAAGGCGCCTTCCGGCCGGCGGGCGGCACGAAGATCGAGGGCACAGAGCAGTGGAAAACCGCCGACTTCAAGCTCTCCGAGCCCCGCTTCATGAACCGCGCCAACGGGGCGGACCTGCGCCTGGCCGTCGCAGGCGGGGACATGGAATTAGCCGTGCGCCGGCTAGAGCTGCGCAAAGTGAAATAGGGCCATTGCCGGGAGCGCATGATGAAGGCCGGGGGTTGGCCCGGCCTTCGTCGGTTGTGATCGATATGGACGCCGCCCGATTGGTGAGCGGACGACCTGTCAGAATTCTCTGTCGCGCCCGGGTTTGGGCAGGGGTTCTGGTTTGGGCTCAGGGCGAGGCTCGGGCCGATCCCGTTCGATCTGAGCCGGCTCGGAGGATTGCGAACGGATTTGGATCGAGCCCATCTTGGTGGTCAGGGAGATGTCATTATCGCCTCGGCCGACCGTGCCGGAGGCGCTGCTGCCCATGCCGAGGCCATGAGTCTTCGTGAATTCCAGAGGCAGATCGCTCTGAATCCCGCCAAGCTCCGCTTTGGCCTTGATCCTGGCCGACAGGTCCTTCGGGACGGCCAGATCGATGCCGCCGACCTCGACGTTCAGAGTGATTCGCCCGGTAACGTCGGTGCCCCGGATCGCGCCGACGCGATCAAAGGCCTCCACTGAGCCCCGCAGGCCGATCAGGCGGATGTCGCCGACTTCCTGGCGCAGCTTGAGCCGTGCGTTCCGCGGCGCGGTCACCTCCACCGTGACGACGCAGTTCTCCCGGTCCTTCAGACCCTGAGGCTTACCGACGATGATGCGTTCGACGCCGTCATTCTGGAGCCCGGTATCCGTAATCTCCACTTGGCTCGCGATCTCGCCCGCCCGCTTCTTGGTCTGGGCCCTTCCCCTGACCGTGGCGCGGATGACATACTCCGGCTCGTCCCCGCTGCGGACCGTGATTGAGCCGACGTGATTCGAGATCTCAAGGACCCTGTCGCCGGGGATGGGGCCGAATCCGTTTCGTTGCACGGCCTCTTCGAGACCCTCCGCCTCCGCCGGCACCTCCGGCACTGGCGGAATCGGCGGGACCGGCGGCTCAATCATGGGGATTTCCACGTGCGGTGGGTCGACCACGGGCATTTCCGGACGCGGCATGTTCACCGACGCCATGTTCTCGCCGTAGACATCCCCCAGGTCCGCTTTCGAATCTTCATATCTCATGTCCCCATATGGATCGGTATTCATCCCTTCCCGCATGGGAGCCGGATGGCGCATCGGAGCAGGGATTCCCGGCATTTCAGGCATCTTCGGCATCGGCGGCATGGGGGCGGGCCTGGCAGCCTCTGGTGATTCGCCTTCCGCTTTCATCCGCCCGTGCACCAGGTCCTGGGCCCACTTCTGCATCTGCTTTTGCCAATTCTCCATTTCCCGGCGCCACTGCTGCATCTGCTCGCTCTGCTCCCACTGGCCTCCCTCCGCAGCCCAGGCTCTCATCCGACCCGCGTACTCGCGTTGCGCGCGGGCCTGGACTGCCCCGGCCTCGGCAGCCGCCCGTTTCGCGTCGGTCAGAGCCCTCCTGGTCGCGTCTATGGCCCGTTCCTGCTCCTGCCGCGCGCGTTCGACCTCATCTCGCGGTTCCTGAGCGTCGCGCGGCGCGCGCACCTGGTCGGGTGACTCCCGCGGCGAGACTGTTATGTCGATCTCCTCGTCCGGCCGTTCACGACCGGGCCTGCCTCCGCCGGCGGCACGCGGCGACCTTCCCTCGCGCTGTCCGCCTGCCTGGCGACGTTCCTCCGCCAAGGCCTTGAGTTGCTTCTGCAAATTCTGCTGCTGGTTCATCATCTCCTCCAGATGCTTTTGCAGCGACGCGAGGTCCTCGAACATTTGATCATCCTGTTGCCGGCCGGTCTCCCGGTTCAGAGACGTCTCGCGGCGTTTCGTGGCCAGGGTCCGAAGCTCATCCTGCAGCACCCGCTGCTCGGCCATCATCTGATTGAGACGGTCCTTGATGGAGCGGAGATCCTGCAACACCTGGTCCTGCGATTGCTGGTCGCGTTCTTCGGTCCTGACGGGCGTGGGTTCATCTTGCGTGACACGGCTGGTTTCATTACTGGACGCCGACTGGCGGGCCTGTGCCATGGGGAGCACGCAGGCGATCATCAGGCCGGCGATAGCGACAACGATTGCACGTTTCATGGTTCTATACCTCCAGGTTGGCTTCGTGAGCCAATTCAAGCGGACAAGCAAACGGTTCGAGTCTTCAAACAGGCCGAGCAGGCCGAGTCCCGGCTCGACGGAGGCGGCCAGCAGCCGCCGCGCCGTCTCCAGGAGCGTCTGGCGATACGCCAGCGTCCGCTCCCGAAGCAGGTTGGCGACCGTGGCGTCGCAGGACAGCTCGCGCAGATGGTGCATCTGCCGGCGCACCAGCCACAGCAGCGGATTGTACCAATAGGCGATCTGCAATAGCATGTATAAGCTGTGCATGACCAAGTCGCCCCGCTTGACGTGCGCCAATTCGTGCAGAAGCATGTGCTCGGTGTCCCGCCGGGAGAGCTTGCTCAGGTACCCCTTGGGCATGAGCAACACGGGGCGAAAAGCCCCAAATACGGCGGGACTGGCGAGCCGTCTCGTCACCACGACCCTCGGAATTCGCCGAAGTCCCAGGCGATTCGCACAGTCGGCCATCTGATTGTAGAAGGATTGCGGCAGTGAAGCGGCTGCCGCTTGGTACGCGTGCCGACCACGCAGCGAATGCAGCCTGAGAAACAGCCAGATTCCCAGGATCACGGTTCCTGCAAGCCAGAACAGCATGGCATAGACCTGCCAGGTGAATTGCGGCCCCGGATCGGAGTCCGGGGTGACATGATTGTTGATTTCGGATTGCGGATTCGTATCGTATCTCAACGTTGAAATCTGAAATGCCGAATTGGAAATGCCCCGGCCCGCCGACTGCGGATCGACGACCTCGGACAGCGGTTCAACCTCGCGGGTCAAATCCGAAATCTGCAATCCGACTTGTCGGACGAGTCCGAAATCCGCAATCGCGGCGTTCTCAGCAGCCGCCGGTCTTTCGGTGTTCATCAGGCGAAGCGCCTGACCCACGACCGGGCGCAGCTCCGGGACGATCCCGCTCGGAAGCGACAGCGTGGGCGGAAGAACCAGCTTGATCACGATGAGCAACCACAGCGCATATCGCAACTGGGGCCACGCCCACCGGCGAATCAGCAGATCGATGCATCCGATCAGGAGTACCAGCAGGCCGGCCTGCCAGAACATGGCCGCCGACCAGTCCCACCACAGGCGGGCGATAGCGTTCAGTTGCTCCACCATGGTTATTCTCCCTTGTCCTTCGCTTCGCGTTCGAGGATCTTTTGCAGTTCCCTTCTTTCCTTGGCCGAAAGCTGCTTTTCCTCGGCCAGGAAATGGACGAGCGGCCCGACGGCCCCGTCGAAGGCCTGGTCCAGCAGTGACCGAAAGGCGCTGAGCTGGGCCTTGCGCTGCGAGACCAGGGGCTCATACACGCTGGTATTGCCCTGCTTGACCTCGCTGACGGCGTCCTTCTCCGCCAGTCGGGTCAGCATGGTCTTTATTGTCGTGTAGGCCCAGTTGACCCGGCGATCCAGCCGCTCCATGATCTGGCGCGCCGTGGCCGGATGCTTCTGCCACAACGCATTCATGATCTGCCATTCTGCTTCTGTCAGCTTCATTTTTTACTTTCCCTTCTACAACCGTAGAAGCAATTCTACTACATATGTCGAAGCTGGCAACAAAATGTTACAGAAATTCCGGAAATTTTTTTCCAGCCGGGACAACGGGAAGGCAGTGCGAAGCCAAGCTGCTTCTGTAACCTTCGGATGCACAGATACTTATGATTCGCTGGGCGCGAGATGGATCGTTGCCCGCCGAGGCTATTCGGTTGGCACGGGCACATTCTCCAGGACGAATTGCAGCTCCTGGTTATAGGGTTTGAAGGCGATGACGTGGCGGATTAACGCGGCCTTGCCGCATTCGGAACAGGTGCCGGTGTATTGCATGGTGACAATTCTCTGGCCGCCGGAGTCATGGAAGCCGGTGCCGCCGGTCAAGGAAAGCCTTCCTGGGCTCTGGACAAAGACAGAGTTGCCTTTCGCATCCACCACGTCGACGGCGGTGACAATCATCTCTGGATAGGCGTTCCACGGCCATGAGTACGGCCCATCATACGTCAGCCCCTTGGGACATGACGGACTGTCCCTGGCATCCAGATACGAAACTCTGTTCGGGTCGTACCTAGCTTTCATCTGATAGCTGTACTTTCCTTGCTCTACGGCCGCCTGCTCCACGAGGACCTCCAGTCCCGGCACCAGTTCAGTCCAGTCAGCGGTGGGGGCAAACGGAATGTCGAATACCTCGATGCGATCACTGAGCAGTGCGGACATCGACCATACAAGTCGGCTGAGAACCGTCGGAAATGGGGCGTTGCGCTCCATCGCCATGTCGATTGTGAAATGGAAAGGCTCGGGCTCCAACCTCATCGAGTATTCCAGCGGCTGGTATGAGGGTCCGTGTAGCCGGCATTCGCAGTCGAACCTCGACTGCGGAGCCATCACCACGTCAATCGAGCGGCCGGCCTCATCAAACGCATACGTATTCGTCGCGACCTCCGACAGGCCGATCAAGCCGTTGGGATCGATCACATTCATCCGCCCTGTAAGCGACACGGATCGCGAGGGTGGCATCGGCCTGTCCGTGACGAGCCCCTGGTTGTAATACCGCGTCGCCAGCGCCATGGACTCCCAGATGGGCGCCAGATGCCTGTCCGCAATCCAAGGCGTATTCGGCTCGGGGACCGGCTCGCCCGCCGCTGCCACGCCGCACGTGCAAACAACCAGCACAAGCCATTTTCTCAACAGATCGCCGCACATTGTCGTTCCTCCCGCAAAACAGTCTCGAAGATCGCGTACTCTCGCCGGAAAGGCCCCTTTGGACCTGACTCCGCGGTCAGAACCGTGCCTACTTCGGCGAATGCAGCGTCACGGTGATCTTAGGTGAAACCGTGATAGTGCCGTCGTTGTCCATGGCTTCTGCCCAGATCGCCCAGGTCTCCTGGGGCTCAATGCCCGCCCGATCCGACCACTGCCACTCACACTCCCAGCCGTCGGACGGGTCGACATCTGTATCGCCGTGCCCGTAGCCGCCGGTCTCACCGGTGTATTCCATACGGAACTGGACCCTGATGACGACCCCATCGGGGTCTGCGGCGTTGGCGCGGACGATCATGGGGGCTGTGCCTCGGAACTCGTCGCCATCTTTGGGCTGGGTGATCGTGACGGTCGGTGGGAGATTGGTGCTCGGCCAGGCCTGCCGCAGCCAGTGGGAAGTCAGAATCTCCATGTCCGCGTCGTTCACAACGCAGTCGCCGTTGATATCGCCGGCGATTTGCGTCTCGCAAATCGGGCCGCCGAAGTACGACCGGCTGGCCTCCGCGGTCCCGCCGTAAGCACCGAGATTGACGATGCCTCCATTCGGGAAAGGCTCCGCTCCGATCGGCCCATTGGGATCACCTGCATCGATGCAGGGGCTGGTGCCCTTGTCCTGCACCCACCCTGCCGCCTCCCGATCCCAGTGTCCTGCCTGGGACCTGAGATGATAGTCGCCCGGAACCCAGACGCCATTGGGAACATCGGATCCGAGAACGACAGAAGGATCATTCGGGTCGGACCAGTGGCCCGGTGCGACGAAGCACGGGTCACTATCGAAGTTGCCCTCGCCAGCATATCCGCCCTGAACGTCGCTATAGGTCACACTGACAGGACCGGTGGTAGAGGATTCCTCCCGCACGGCCCCCGGACCATCCCGGATGATGCATTGGGTCACGCCTGCCGGGTAGGCGGGGCCATATCTGTCGTGCCGAATGGCCGTCACTGAACCACGGTTGTCGGCAAAAGTGCAGTTCGATACGGAGAACAGTGCCGCGCTGCTATAGAGGGCGCCCGTGCGTTGGCCGGAATTGCCCGTGAATAGACAGCCCGTGGCCTTGAACACATCACCGCCATCCATGTTCACTGCGCCGATAATCTGACCGACGTTCCCGCTGAATTCGCAGCTGCGAAGAGTAACGACTTTCCCGCCCAGAATCGCCCCAGTCGGCATCCTGGTGTTGGTATTGGCGGTGAATGTGCAGTCGCTGGCCGTCAGGTTCCCGAATGCCATGATCGCAGCAGCGAGCCCCCCGGAATTGCCTGTGAAAGAGCACCGTGTCGCGATGATATCGGGCGAACCGCTCACGCCACCGCCTCGGTTTCCATCAAACCTGCATCCGGTGAGTCTCAGAGTGCCGGAGGATACGTCAACTCCTTGCCGATTGCGCTCGAAGATGCAGTTGGTCGCGATTACAGCCACGGGGTAACCCCTTACACCCGCCGAGTTGTCAACGAATGTGCAATCCGCAAGCGTGACGCTTCCCGAGGCTGCGAGGCCAGTCCCATTAGACTCAAATCGGCAGTCCGTAAGGGATGGAGTGCTATTTTGGTCACAACTCATAGCTTCCAATTTGTTCCCTGCGAACAGGCAATTCGTCAGGCTCGGACTGCTTTCTTCAGCACTACGGACGCTGATGTCATTGTCGCTGAACACGCAATCGATGAGGCTCGGCGCACTGCCGTTTCCAACGAAGACCACTCCCCCATTGCCGGAACCGCGATTGGCCACGAAATGACAATCCCGGATCGTCGGGCTGCCAGCGTCAATGAATACCGGTGCTACGCTGCCTATCCCCGTTCCACAGCGATTCAATAAGGCGACCCAGTTGCCTCCGGCGACTGCAAAACCATCCATGACAGCCGTGCTATCGACCAGGCTGCCGGCGACCACATGGCAACTGTCATCCCCTCCGCTTTGGAGGTCGTCACTGCCATTGCCGGCCAAATCGCCGCTGAGGATCGTCGGGTAGAGCCCGACGTCGCGTGCATTGGGATCGGGTCCGACCGTGCCGGCGTAGCCGCCTTTGAGCGTGACGCCATTGAGCAGTTGGAAGGTGGCGGCCCGGTCACCGGGGGTGATGCCAGCCCCCTGGTCCGGCTCATAGGTGCCCTGCGCGACCCGGATCTCAATGGGCTTTGTTGCCGTTTTCGCCGCCGCCAGGGAATCCTGGAGGCTGTTGTACGCATCCGCCCAGGAAGCACCGGTCTTTGCGCCTCCCGCCGCAGCATCCACGTAGATGATCCGCACCGCCTCTGCGGGCGTTGCAGCCGCGCATGCAACAAGAATGACCATGAACCATTTGCCGAGAGTTCCGCTCCGCATTGTCGTTCCTCCTGAAGAAGACCCCGACCGAGATGGACAATCCCAACAGCGTCACAGCCGCTGTTCAACGACTCTGGTCTGAATCTCAACCCGCCATGCGGCCCGCCACGCCGAAATATGCCCGCGGCGGGCGATCTCACAGAAGCAGCAATCTCGAAGTTCCGCATTTGCGCCTATGTAGACGCTACTCGTGCAAGATCGTAACACGCGAAAGGCCTTTAAGCAAGAAATTCCCGTGCGGTGACGATCAGTAATCAATCCAGGCAGCCCAGGGCGATCAGGGCGAGTTCCTGCGCGGGGGCGACCAGGGCGCGGAGGTCCTGGCGGGCACGGGCGAGCTGGTCGCGGGCCTGGGTCCTGATCTTTCGCAGGGCGGCGATTCGCGGGCCGATCTCCACCGCCGGCGGGGCGGCGATTTCCTCAGTCCGGCACGGCACGCAGGAAAAATGAAAAATTCCGAGCGGGTAAGCCTCTATAGAGCAAGGACTTATGACAGCGCCGGAAAAAGCGTGCGGCTCAGACCGTCCAATCTTCACTTCCGCGCACCCTATAATATAGACTAGGCGAACAGGCGAGTCATTCGCAAGAGACGCGTATGGATGGAAACGAAGTCATGCCCCTCCTGCCAGTGCAGGCGACGGATGGACCCAACCAGGCAGCAGAAGGACCGCGCCGGCATTACCCTGGTCCAGGCGGCCCAGTGTCCTCGCCTGCGCCTGAGTCCTCTATCGGCAGACGCTCGTCAATCATCCATCATCAATCATCCATCATCAATCAGACTGGTTTTACCCTCATTGAGCTGCTGGTCGTGATTGCCATTATTGCCCTGCTGATGGCGATTCTGCTGCCGTCCTTGCAGCGCGCAAGGAAGCAGGCCAGGGCGGTGGCCTGCTTGGCAAACCTCAGGCAGTGGGCGACGACGTTTGACCTGTATCTGGAGGAGAACCAGGGACGGCTTCCCCGACGAGACGCCGATCCCATTCTAGGCCTTCTGAGCGGGCGGTATCTGCGGGACGACGACCCCAATGGCTACTGGCGGTTCCACGGCGTGCGGACCGAAGGCATCGCCCGCTGCCCTATGGCCGTCAGGCCGGTCGACCCTAACACCGCAGGAAGCTTCACGGTGCACGCGAACGGCGTTCTAACGCTTCGCGGGATAAACGGCTCGACGTTCCGCGCCTGGCAAATCACGTACCCCGGCCCGGTATTTCTCGGCAGTTATGGCATGAACGGCATTATCTGCTCATTCGGATTTGAAGGGCAGGGCGTCTTTGGGCCGGAAAGGGACCTACCCTACACGGATGTCTTCTGCCTGCGGGGTTTTCACAACATGCCGCTACTGTTTGACTGTGCTCAACCCGCGAACTCCCTGATGAATGAGCGCATTGGGCCACCGCCGAGGGAGCCCTCCGGCTTGGGAGGGGAACTCGTCATTAATCGCCATGATGGGTATATCAACGCGCTCTTCATCGACTGGTCGGTCCGGAAGATCGGCCTCAAGGAGCCCTGGACTCTCAAGTGGCACAAGCAATTCAACACGACCGGTCCCTGGACAAAGGCCGGCGGCGTCAAACCTGAGGACTGGCCGCAATGGATGCGGAAATTCAAGGATTACTGATGTGTTCGTAAACGCACGCAGGTTGCTGGCGCGAAGAAAGGAGGTCATGGGACATGCGAAGCATCTTGAAAGTGGCCTGATGGATTCATTGCGTCGCAAGCATCTTGGTGAGTGAGCGCTGTCACCGGCGCTCTCTTGACTGACTATGTGTGGAACGAGGAGATACGGAAATGAAACGTACATATCTTTGGCCTCTTATGATTCTGTGCAGTGCCATTGTGATCTCATCAGCTCTTTGTGGCAATAAGGCGTTGCGCGGCGAAGGCGCCGATGTTCGAGCCTTGTCGGGTGAGCCTTCCGGGTCTTTCCTGTTCCAGTTGGAGCTCGGGGGCCAAGTTGTTGCGGAGTACACCGAGTGTTTCGGACTGGGATCGAGTAATGAGATAGGGACAACAGTGGTCCAGACGAAAAATGGTGGCGTCGTGCAGAAGACCCCGGGCGCGCTTGAATGGCACAACATCACGCTCAAGCGAATTGGTCCCAGCAGCGCCCAGATCTGGTCCTCGTGGCGCAAAGCGATGGAAGACGGAAAGTTCAACGAAGCTATTCAAGACGGCGCCATCGTCATGTCCGAAGCAGGTTCATCCGAAGCACTTGCGCGCTGGAAATTCACCCGCGCATGGCCTTCGAGTCTGACTATCGAAGGGTCCGTCGAGGAGTTGACTATCGTTCACGAGGGTTTGGAGCGTGTGGCGCCAAGCGGCCAGGGAAGCACAGGGCCCGTACAGCGATGACCGGGCCGGATATCACGTTCTTGATTGAAAAGGAGGCCAGCCAGATGATACGAGGACCGTGAGACGCATGGGCACTTTCTGGAAGAAAAGGAATCGCGAGGATTAACCCAAGTCAAGGAGAGACAAAACATGAGGGAAGAAACGAGACCTATTTTGACGCGCCTGATACTGGTTATTATCGGCGCAACAATGATGGAAGCGTCAGGGCCCGTAGTCGCTGGATATTATCAGATGACACCGAGTACCGATGGCGATGCGACCCCTCTGTATTATGACAACACCTTACCCATCGTAGAAATCGGATGGGGGTCATTTACGGCGAATGCGGGCAATTGGACGGCGACATGCACAGCGGATTCCTACACTCGCGCAAAGCCGGGCACTGCCGATTTCGATGCAGAAGGATGGGGACAGGTCAAATATACATGGCAGTGGTATGGGCCTCCTAGTACCCCCGCCGGGGGCATCTTATACTGGGAGAATGATGGAGATGGCGGTGCGACGGTAGACGGGAATAGCAGCCCCGGAGAGAACGGGTCCGCCAGTAGCTATGGCACTGCGACTACCGAGACTTTCGTCTCCGCTCTTTCATCCTCCGTAACGGGCGGCGCCGCGTGGGGGTATGTTGAGGATGGTGACATGGCCATTGGTGACGCTTACGCCAGTGGGAACCCGGTGGATCCGCATACCATCTATACGACCAAAGAGCCCGACTATGGCGGTTATTACTTCGACGTCTCCTGGAACGGGTACTACGATGCAAATGACGAGATCCCGTCGGGGACGGGGAACTTCTACGTTGTTGCAGAGGCTGATTGCCAATGCACTTCCTATAGTTATGCCACCGGATCAGGCGATGCATCTACGGACACTACCTCGGAGGCGAGTCTTCTGGCCTACGTACGCTTCACGTCCAACTGATTGCAGGAATAACCCAGGTCTTGGCTTCAGGAACGGTCCTGGCGGGGATCTGCACGCGCGGTTCCCGCCATCACCGCTCCGCCAACTTGGCGTATTGATTGAGGGAACGGTCCTCTGATAGTCCGCTCCGCCTCTTTGCGCAGCGAGGGTTTGATCAGTCCCGCACCAATGAGCTTTTGCCATGCTTGGAAGGACCCAAACACACGCCCGAGCGCGGTTGCTATGCGCCAGAGTCCTCTGGACTCGCATAGTCATATCATGTCTACTGGTAGGCTGGAACACCGCCAGAGGCTTGGGGGAAGGTTCAGGCGTCTCTGTCAACGGTACGCGTAAGGCGGAGGCGATCGCGCTCCAAGCGGCCACGAAGACAGCGATGAACGGGTTCAGCTCATCGCTCGAGATGAAGGAGAACGCGGATTTTCTGCTGGCGCCGGCGCTGATTGCGCAGCAGGCCATGGCAGGCGAAAAGTCTGGCGCGATCTGTTTCGATGCGGTTATCGAGCTGAATGCGCCTCTGTGCCGGACGCATGTCGTGCTGTTCGCACGGTTCTGGGTCTGGGCGGATTCCTATCGCTTGGCGGTGGTTTGGGCGGAGCCCCATGCGGGCAGCCTGAATTTCCCCATCTATCCACCGACGTTGAACATTGCCAGTGATCCGAACACCTTCCGGATCAGCCACCAGCTTGTGCACACCTACGACGGCGCTTTTGCCAAGCCGTTGGGCGAGCGTGGGCCGTTCAAGGACAGGTTCAACGTCTATCATCTCTCCAATATCCGATTCGCCGAACCGGAGGCCCTGGACCTGCGCACGCGCATGGGCGCCACGAAACTACCAGCCGACGCCAATGGGCAGGATGGCACACCGCGTCCCAAGAGTCAGACAATCCTCCTGCCCGAGCGTCCGATCACTGTCGCCTTCCAGGGGGAGGGACCGACGATTACGATAGCAGGCCAGAAGCACCAATACAAGGAACTGCAGACCCTGGACCGCGCAGGCGGGCGAAAGGTCATCCTGGAGTACCAGGCCTTAGATATTCGCGGACGTGCTGTGTCCCTGCCAAGGCGGATCGAGGTATACACGCGCGATGGCAAGCAACTGCTGCACTCGGCACGTCTGTTCAACTGTGTGCCCTGGGAGGCGGACGCGGAACAGGCTCGCCAATCCGCCGCGCGGTTCAGTCAGTTCGATCCCAACGAGGTGCGCTGCCGCGACCTGCTCATCAAATACTGGCTCAAGACCCGCTCGGAAGTGGCAAAGGAAAATATCGAGACATTACAGCTTCTGCGGAGCCAATTCGGGAAACAGACGCGCGCTGGCGCGACCGTGGGAGAGGAGTTGAAGCGTGTGAACATGCTCCTGCAAGCCGATTGGATGCTGGACGACCCCAACGGCCTAGGCGCGGATTTTCGAGAGTACACGGGCCTGCTGCGATCCGACGGGCTCGGGCGGATGATCCTCTTTGGCGGCGAAAACATCATTGAGACGACGAGTCGCTGGGGTCAGCCCGATACCGCCGACAAGCTCCTGCCTATCTGGCTTGACGGCGCGACAACTGAGAACGACATGGCCTCGATCCTTGACTTCGCCTCTGGGAGGCTGGCCAAAGGCAGTCTCTGGACGACGGCGAAGCTCCTGGAGAGGGCCCTGAGCAACCCCAGGATTCCCGCCGATCAGCGCTTCGCCGGCCAGGCGCTTCGGGCTATCGCGCTGTCGAAGCTCTGCGAAATGGTTGAGAAGCCTGACTACATCGAGAGTGAACCGGGCATCGCCCAGGTTCGATGGGCCCTCTGGGGACGCAGCGAGCCGAGTCTCCGCCAGGAACTCCAGGCCAGTGCCACCGCGGCGCAGAAGTCCTTCGACGCGATAGACAGGCCGACCCGCCAACAGCGCAGTTTGAAGACCCAGCTCGATGCAATCAGCGACCGCCTGCGCAGCGATAATGACGCTTCGGAGGGGGCTTCCACGAAAAATCTGTGAGAATTTTCAGAATGTCTTGGCGGAAAGGGGATTCTTGTGTCTACATTCGGTCTCTCAATCACGCCTACATATAGAGCGCCTGACCGCGCAGTCGGGCAAGGTCTATCGGTCGTGACGGGGGCCGGGAAATGGGGATTCGCACAGACAAGCGCCGGGACGGGCACAGGACGCAGCGCCGGCTGGCCGCGGGCCTGTGGGCGAGGCTCTATGCGGATTTCTACCCCCGGATCAAGGGCTACTTCGCGGCCCGGCGCCTGCAATACGCGGACGCCGAGGACCTGGCCATGCAGGTCTTTGAGGAGCTGGGGCGGAGCAAGACGCCGAGGGACCCCGGGGCATACATTCGCGTCATGGCGAGAAACCTGCTGGCCCGCCATCGGCGAGACAGGGCCAAAGAGGCGTCGGCGCTGCGCAGACTGCTCGCCGAGGAGGCCGGCGACCCTTTGCGCAAACGGCGATCGGAGGCATCATACCGGGACATGGCAGAGGCGATTGCCGCGACGCTGTTGCGGAGACAACGCGAGTTGCTCCGCCTGCGGTTCGCCGACAATCTGAGCATCGAGAAGATCGCCGCCAGACTCGGATGCTCCAAGCCGGCCGTGTATAAAAGGATCTACCGGCTCCGGAAACGCGTCATTCGAGGTAGCCCAGGGCGATCAGGGCGGGCTCCTGCGCGGGGGCGATCAGGGCACGGAGGTCCTGGCGGGCCCGCGCGAGCTGGTCGCGGGCCTGGGTCCTGATCTTTCGCAGGGCGGCGATCCGCGGGCCGATCTCCGCCGACGGCGTGCCGGGGGTCTGCAAGTCGCGGAGCAGTTGATCGCAAAGGACTTCACCGTCGGTCGGACTGCCGGAGCTTCGGCGCGTCGAGGGAGTGCCCCAGGTTTTGAACTGGCTCCAGGTTTGCGGCTGGCCCGAAGACCCCATCGTTCCACCGCCGCCACCGCCCATCCGGCCGCCCATGAATCCGCCGGCGAAGCCGGTCCCGCTGCTTTGGAACGTTCCGCCGCCGCCCATCCCGCTGGAGGCGCCCAGATCGACGGCGACGTTCGCCTCGCCTTTTAATCGCTCGATGAGGTCCAGTTTCTGCTTGATCCGCGGCCACTGCTCGTCGGTGGCATTGAGCATCTGGCGGATCGTGTTGTTCCTGCTCTCTTCGGCCTGCCGCTGCATCTGTTCCATCTGGCGCTGCATCTCCGCCATGCGCTGCTGGAAGTCCTGCTGCTGCTGGGCGAATCGCTGCTGCGGCGTCATGTTGGCGTCGGTCGGGGCGGCTAGGCCCGCCATGCCGGACGGCTGCGCGGTTTGACGGGTTGCCCGAATCCGCGGCTGTCGCACCTGCGAATAGACGGCCGCGGCCAGAAGGCCGACAATCGCCGCAACGATGGCACTGCTGTAGACTGCGCGTTTCATAAGCGGACCCTTTCCCTCGCGAATCAGTAGGTGAAGACCTTCACTCTCTGCCGGAACTGCTCGAAGCTCAACGTGCCCTTGGCGAACGCATCGACTTCGACCTTTTTCGCCTGGAGCGTCAGGACCGTCACAGAGCCGGGGGCCGCACGAGCCGCCAAGCGACGGCCAGCGGAACCACGACCCGCCTGCGGCCCCGAATCCGCCTGAAAGCCGCCACCGCCGCTGCTGCTGAAGTTGTAGGAACTGGTGCCGGAAAGACCGCCGCTGCCGCCGAATCCCCCGCCGCCAGAGCTGCTGCCTTCGGCCCATCCGCTGCCCCCGGCACTCCCGCCGCCATAGCCGCCGTAACCGCCGGCGCCGCCGCCGTAGCCGCCGGGGAAAGCCGGCTCGCTTGGCCTGGTGACAGTCAGGATGATCAAATCGTTCGGATCGAGATTGCGGATATTAGCGGCGTGCTTGAACACCTGGATCAGGTCCTCCTTGAACTGGTCGAAGCTCCTTTCATCAACTTGGCCCGGCAGGCCGTGAGCCCCGTACCGCGTCGGATTCTGCGGGGCATACAGCCGGTCCCTCGCCCGCTGCCAGACCGGGTCGGCGGGCTCGGTCGACTGAGGCTCAGTCTGGTCCTGCGATGTCGGCGACGACAGCGGGAAATCCGCCTTGAGCATGAAGATCGCCGCATACCGCTGGACGTACAGCGCCTCGACTGCTGCATCCGCGCCGGGGAAGAAGTCGCCGTAGTTGGACAGCATGCCTCCGATCGGCCGCGACTCGCTGAGCTTCTCATGCAGGATGTCCAGCATCACGCGCATATCCTCCGCGATTTGCGCGAACTGTTGCGGCGCGACCCCTCTGGTGGGGATGATCAGCACGTTGCCGGCAGACTCCGCCCCCACCCCTCGCGGGAATCTCGGAGTCACCCCCGGCCTGTACCTCCCCGTCCCCCCACCCGAGGGCACGGGCCGGCCATCTACTACGTCGCTCGTAACGGAGTTGTACCTGATCTCGGACGGATCGAACTCGAAGCCTTCCTTCGAGAGCGTCAGCTTGCCGCTCCAGGCGTAGGGGACCTGGATGGAGTACTTGCCATTGGCATCAGTCACGACAGAAAAGCCGCCCGGCTCGGCGGTGACATGAACGCCCTGAACCGGCTCGTCGCCCACCTTGATCGTGTCGGAGATCGTAAAGGTGATTTCACGAGCGGTGTAGTTCTGGTCTTTCTGATCCGCCACAATCCGGGAATACTGCCGCGCGGGCGGCTCGAACTCATAGTCCTCCTTCGAGGGTGTGACCGCGCCGGACCAGCCGTAGGCAACTTTGACCCGGTAGCTGCCGTCTACACCTGTCATCGGCTCGTCCGGCAAACCTCTCATCACAACATCCGGGAGGCCGACACTGCCTGAAATGGTGAATGTGAGCACCGACGCCTTGTAGTCCTGACTCGTGGCGTCCCTGCTTAGGGCCTCATATGTCCTGATTGGCGGTTCGAAGACGAAGCCTTCCTTCACCGGCGTGACTGCGCCGGACCAGCCGTACTCGACGGTGACGCCATAGCGGCCGTCCGGGTCGGTGATCACAGATTGCGGCAAGCCGGTCATGATGACACCCGCCAAGCCGACGCTGCCGGAGATCGTGACCATCTTTCGGGAAGCCTCCGCCGACGCGGGAGTCTGCGACTGCGCAAAGGAGCACAGACCCGTCGCCAGAATGCCGAGCAGGGCCGGGACTACGATAGTTCGGTTCGAGAGAGTCATGCTTCTATCCTTTCACACATTCTGAGCCAACCGCGTGGGTCAAGGACCCACCCTACGAGCGGCCCAAGGCCGTTTTTCATCCTCATACGTTCGCAAACCATGCTCTCGTCAATTCCGCGTGTCGGTCGTTGAGTCGTTTGCACGGATGGCGAGACATGTAGGGTGGGTTCTCAACCCACGCGTCAAGGGACACGTTGCTCGGAGAACCGCTACGAGCGGCCCAAGGCATTTCTCATCCTCATACGTTCGCAAATTACGTTCTTGTCAGTTTCGCAGGTCGGCGGTGGAGTCATTTGCCCGCACGGCGAGAGTATACAGTCCCCTGCCCGTCTGTGTCCTGATCTGATCGAGCGCCTTGGCGACCTGCTGGCGGTCGGTGCTGCGGGCGGCCTCGATCAGATCGACCAGCTCACCAAACTTCATGCGCACGAGTTCCTCCGAGTCGGCCCTGGACTGCGCCGCCAGCAGGCACAGGTCCTCATGGACCTGTCTGCCCAGATCGGCGCGGAGCTTCGCATCGTTCTCAGAAAGAGCGGTCAGCAGACGCTGATCGACCTGGGCCAAGGCTTTCTCCCGCACGGCCGGTGCGAGCGACGCGAGGATGGATGACTCCACGTCGGCGCGGAGTTGCTCGACATCGACCGGTCGCGGGGCCGTCCAGCGGCCGATGGTGATTCCCGCCGCCAGCACAAGGACCGCCGCCACGGCCGTCTTGAGCACGCCGCTGAAGAATGGCAGCGTAAGTCGTGTACGCGACTTCGCCGGTGCGATCTCCTGCAAGGCATCGATCACTCGCTCCTGCCGGGCGGCCGTGCCGCTGCCGATCTGGCACCCGAGATCGATGAGCGACTCGCTCTGCTGGCGAATGCTCGCAAGGTACTCGCGGCAGGTGGAACATTCAGCAAGGTGCTCCCGCAAAGCCTCCGCCTGCCGGGCGTCCAGCGCCCCAAGCATGTAATCGACAATCGTATCGCGTCTGTCCGGGCAAGGTCTGTTCATGGCGTATCTCCCTGCGTGGTCAAAATATCGTGCAACTCTTTGACGGCGGTCCGAAGCTTCTGATAGACCCCCGAAGTCGAAATCTCGAGCTTCTCGGCGACGGCCTTGACGTTCTGGCCATCGAAGTAATACATCACCAGCGGCAGCCGCAGGTCCCACGGAAGCTGGGCCACCGCCCACTGCAAGTCCTCGTGGTCGGATTCGCCCGGGTGCTCGTGCGAGACGGGCTCGATGCCGAGCGTCTTCTGCGCCGATCTTCGGCCGCGGAGCAGATTGACGCTCAGGTTTCTGGCGATGGCGATCACCCAGCCGCCGAACTGCGAGCCCTGGCGGAGCTGGCGGATTCGCTCAAAGCCCTTGATCATGGCGTCCTGTGCGACATCCTCGGCGTCGTGGACGTTTGCGAGCACGCCGAGGCAGACGAGAAAGACCTCGCCGTAGTGCCGGCCGACCAGTCCGGCGTACGCCGTCCGGTCCCCCTGGCACGACGCCTGCACCAAGTCGTTGTCGCTGCGCTCGTCCAATCAGTGCTCCGTATCCGGATTCCACACTAAAGACACACCTCGACCGGCCAAATTACACAAAACCCCCCACCCCGCCGCAACTTTTCTGACAGTCCCCTGGGAGAACAGCCAGGCGGCCCCCGCCGATCAATTGGAATCGATGGGCCGGCGCTTGCTCGAACTCATTCATCGCTATAGAGTGGCCTTGGCCGGGTCGCGGTGGCAGACTGCTATCGGCCGAGGTGAATCTGATGGCTGTGCTGAAGACACGCACTCACAATGAGCGTGCAGAAATCGAGTTCGAGTTGGACTACCTGGCGTCTCTGACGACTCAGCAACGGTTCGAAATGATGCTCCGCAAGAGTCGTGAGATGGCCGCCCTGCGCAAACGACATGGACGTCGAAGGACTACTCAGATCATCAAACACACATAAGACCCCAAATCCCTGCGTAGCCTTAGACAAAGGAAAGCCAGACACCAAGCCTGATCCAGCCATCAAGTTCGGAATGAGCATACAGCCAAGCTGACCGCCCCGTGGAGTTCACCAGACCCTCGCCATTACAGGGTCATTCCAGATCTGGTCCTCCGCGCGCGCCGTGCCAGATTCTGAGGACATGAATGGCGTCTCGCCGGCTATCTACCTGGTAGACGATCCGATACGGGCGCAGGATGACCTCTCGTATGGACTCTTCGGATTTCTCCGGGACAGCCCGGTTGGAGAAGGGAAACTCGGATGCTTGTTCGATGCGGTTGAGGATGCGGTCGGCGAGGCTGGCGGCAGCAACGGCGTCGTCCAAGGCGATGAACTGAACGATCTGCCTGAGGTCCTCAACAGCCGTCTGAGACCAGACTACCTGGTAAGCCATTTCTTGAGGCTTTCCTTGACCTCTTCGTGGGGAACCACCTTGCCGGCCTTGATATCCGCAAGGCCCTTGTCGATGCCGGCGAGGAAACGGACGCGCTCCTCAATATCCTCCCAGGTCGCCGTGTCTGGGAGTTCCTGGATCGTCTTGATAGCCATGTCTTTACTCGTCATACCGTCAGTATACCGTGGCCGGGCTGCTCACGCAACCAGATTCGGTCCGACCGTTCATCTCGTTTGCCTCCCTCGACGACTTCATTGAGATGAAGCAGACGGCCGCCCGAAGGATAGGGAAGACCTCAAGCTTCTCCGCAGACTTCAGCGGCCGACGCGGGAGATTGCGTCGCTTTGGGTGCCGGGACGTGGTACACTGATGGCGCGGCATGATGTGAAACCCGCATGTGCAGCAGGCATGAAAGCACCTTTCAAAGGAGCATGTATGAAACAACAGGGTGATCACCAGATGTCAAACGCGGTGCCGAGAGAATCTCAGAGCGCCTCGCGTCGAGAATTTCTTACGCACGGGTCCAGAATTGTGGCGGGGTCGGTCCTTGCCGGGGCGGTGATGTCCCGTGCCTACGCGGGGGAGGACAATACGATCCGCATCGCGCTGGTCGGCTGCGGCGGGCGAGGCAGCGGAGCCGCCGGCAACGCCCTGTCCTCGAAGGCCGGACCGACGAAGCTGGTCGCCATGGCGGACCTGTTCGAGGACCGTCTCGCGGGCTCGTACAAGGCCCTCAAGGAGCAGTTCGGCGAGCGGATCGACGTTCCGCCGGACCGGCAGTTCGTCGGCTTCGACGCCTATCGCAAGGCCGTGGATTCCCTGCGCCCGGGCGACGTGATGATCCAGGCCACACACGCGGCCTTTCGGCCCACGCACGTCGCCTACGCCGTGGACAAGGGACTCAACGTCTTCATGGAGAAATCGTTCGCGCCCGACCCGGGCGGGACGAAGGACATCCTGCACATTGCGGAGACGGCGAAGAAGAAGAACCTCAAGATCGGCTGCGGCCTGATGTGCCGGCACTCCGCCTCGCGCCGGGCGCTGATCGACAAAATCCGCGACGGGGCGCTGGGCCAGGTCCTGTTGATCCGCGCCTATCGCATGGACCCCGGCGCGCGGCTGGGCCCGTTCAAAGGCGGCGAGAGCGAGCTGCTCTGGCAGATTCGCCGGCCGTACTATTTCCTCTGGGTCTCCTCCGCCTGGTTCATCGAGATGATGATTCACCAGGTCGATGAATGCTGCTGGATCAAGGACGCCTGGCCGGTCTCGGCACAGGGTCTCGGCGGATGCGAGCCCCGCAGCGCCGACTGCAGCCAGAACCTGCACACGTACGCCATCGAGTACACGTTCGCCGACGGGACCAAGGCGATGGTCAACAGCCGCAACGAGTCGAATTGTCACGATGAGTTCGCCACGTGGGTCCACGGCTCGAAGTGCGCCGCCCAGTTCTCGGGCAATATCCACGCCCCCACCGTGCTGGTCTATAAGGACCAGCGGCTCGCCAAAGAGAATGTCGTCTGGCAGCCGGAGAACGAGAAGGTGAGCCCCTACCAGCCGGAGTGGGACGAGCTGCTGACCGCGATTCGCAGGAATGAGCCATACAACGAGGCCGAGCGGGCCGCCTACACGAACCTGACCTCGATCATGGGCCGCGCCGCCATCCACATGGGCCGGATCATCACCTGGGACGAAATGATGGCCTCGAACTTCCGCTTCTGCTCGACCGTGGCCGACTTCACCAAGGACAGTCCCGCCCCGGTCCGCGCCGACCCCGAAGGCCGCTACCCCGTCCCCATCCCCGGCCCCTGGAAGGAAATTTAAGTTCTCTTGCAGAGAGAGTTCCAAATGGTATAATGCTTCTGAACCGGAGCATTTGTTTAGGCGCCGGAGAAAGGAGGCTATGCTCATGAAAGCAGTATTGCCTCTTTGCCTAAAACCCCATTGAACAGCGGGGATAACCACAGGCCGGGCTGTTAGGTCGCTAACCTGGTGACCACCCACCAGAAAGGTCTTAAGGTTGTGGAATCGCGGCATGGTAACGCTTGGGGGTGTCAGAGGTGGGTCTGACATTCCTGATGAGTTCAGCGGACACGACCGCTGTGCCATTCGATTATAGGTGGGCCGTCCCCGATACAGTTCGATACGCAAAGGAGGTGATCGTGTTAACAAAACTTTTGAGTTAACCGCGGCGGAGCACGTCGCGCAGGAATTGAGCCCGAAGTGATGCGCGGGCGATGACCTGCGAACCTCAGACGATGGTGAAGGTAACAGGAGGATGCTACAGCTTCAACCCAAGAGCATCCGGCGGATGCTGCATCAATGAAGCGCTCGTGTACGAGCACCTTAAGGGACCTGTCTGTCTTTACCGTGGGCATACTGGCGGGCGAGGCATAGACTGCTTTCCCGCCAGTTTCACTCAAGTAATGGCACGACTTTCTTATTCCACCAGTCCTTCAGCTTCTCCGCATTTCCGGTCTTGGCCAAGCAGTGGACAAGCGAAACCAAGTACAAGGCAGATGCGGCCGCCATCCAAGTTGCCGTGCGCGATGTCAGTATCGTATTGTCAGAAGGTTCGGTCGAGACCGTCGCTTGGCCGACTGTCGTGAATCGTTCCCACAATTTGACGCCAGGGTGTGCGGCGGCACAGCAGATTCTATAAATGGCATAAAGGGGAGGCCAGTCGGGCCTTTCAGGCGGTTTGATATCTCTCATCCTTACCTCGAGGCTGTCGAGTTTCACACGTCCGAGTTCGTCCCTCATTTGTCGCGCTCGATCCGCTCTCTTCTTAAGGCCATCAGCCTGGGTCGGCCACAACTCCGCCAGACCTTCAAGGAGATTGGCATCCTGGCGGAGAGCCTCCCCAGCCAGAGCGGTGAGGCGTTGCTCTGTTTCATTCCCATCGCTCACCACCCACCAGAGATTCATAGCTGCCTCAAGCATCCACCGAGAGACAGCTATGGCCCCACATGCGTTGCCAGCCATAAGCATTTCCCATGCTCCATCAACATAGGTGCGTGCTTCCAAGAGAAAGTACTCCGCTGTTCGCAAACGCTTCTCGTGGCCTATGGATGAATTCGGGCGCTTGGAGCGTATCTCCTGCAATCCATCGGTGATGAGTGAATGGGTCAACTGCTTCAGAGAGCGGATATCCGCAGTCTTGTCTGTCATGTCGAGCACCTTAGATTCTTTCACTTGTGTGCCGACACCAAACTCTGTTTTCTTCGAGGCCGTGCATCTCCGATCTTGATGAACCTGTTCCATTCAGTATCCAATTCTCGCAATTTGCCAGAGACCTTCACTTGTTGAGCGTAGGCCGCAGAGAAGGAGCTGCGCCAAAGCCATAACTCGAACGCCCAGCCCGCTGTTTGGATGTCGGAAAGGATTGACGCAAAATCCTTATCGCCTGTGCACAAAATGATCTTCTTATTCATGAGGGGGTCTTTGTTCGTGAAGATCGTCTTTGCGACCTCCCACCCGATTTTCTGATCCACACCCTTCTCTTTCATTTTCCCCGTTCCAATGTCCGGGTGCCTGGGCAGCGTCGATACCTCGAATCCAGCCCGCTGAGCGTTTTGGATTATGGAACCAGCCAACTGTGATCCCACGAGCACCATGCGCTTTACTTCGCCTTGCTCCTCCAGGAACCGCTTAAGAGCGCCGTAGTCAATATACGCGTTCTTATTCGGTGGCAGTTTCGCTACGCCGTGGACATGCTTGTAACCTTGAATGAACAGGAACGAATTGTCTACGAAGACATACAGTTGATCCGCCATAGAACACCTCCATCAAGTAACCCTTCGTCGCCGACGCGAAGAATATGGCCTTCTGACCCGCGTTGCTGCGGCCCATTCTTGATCCGTTGGTGGTCCCATCAAAGGTGCAAGAATCCGCTATTGCGCCTTCTATCGGCTGGAAGGGGAGGCGGGATAAGGAGAAAGGGGCGACGGGATGCAAGAAAGGGGTCTGGCGTGGGAGGAACGACCCATTGCGGCTGTCCGCTGCAACCAAGCCGGTCATAGCCGAAAGAAACGAAACAAGCGAAAAAAGGGGACTAACCAGAGCTTGCTCGCTTCCCGGCTGTTCTTGCGGCTTCTTTCGTTCTTTTCGGCAAACAACGCTTGCTGGAAAAAGGGCAAAGCGCCTGAGTGCACGCCGAGTCAGAGACAAGGGTGCATGACCGTTCTTGCGAGCCTCGTGCGGCCGGCCCAGCCCGACGGGCGAAAGATCATAGCCCAGCGATTTATCGCTGGGGAATCGGGGCAAGAAACAAAAATCAGTCCCGCCAGGGACGAAAGAGCGCCTTCGGCTTGGCAGCGGCGTTCTTTCGCCCCTCCGGGGCTTGGTGTCGTTTCGGACCTGGGCACCCACCGTTGAAACGGCGGGCTATTCTGGGTCGTCCCTGCGGGACTATCTTGCGGGTACGGCCGGGACCCGGCCTCCCGCCTCTGCCGGGAGGATCGCAAGAACGGTCATGCACCCCAGAGACAATTGTCTCTTGTAATTGCCCGGTTTTCGTGGTATAGTGATCAATGTGTGCCCATGCCTGCGGGCATACGATTGTTCGGAACCTGGAGGGAATGGAAATGGCGTTATCGAGAAATCTCCGAGCGCGGGGCGCTCTTCTGATCGCTCTGATTCTCGGATTGTGCACGGGAGCGCCGGCCGCGGAATTCGCCGGGGGCACAGGCGAGCCGAACGACCCCTACCGAATCGCCACCGCCGAGCAACTCATGGCCATCGACTCGGACAACAGTCTGTCGTACAAGCACTTCGTGCTCGTTGCGGATATCGACCTGTCCGGCGAGACCTGGTCAGGCTGTGTCATCGTCTCATTCTCGGGTACGTTCGACGGGAATGGCTTCTGCATCCACAACATGGGGGTCCGCCACGGAGAGCCAGAAGCGAAACCGGCCTTGTTTGGGGAGATCCATGCCGGCGCCACGGTGAGGAACCTGGGGATCGTGGACGTCAATGCGGCTAGCTCCGGAGATGCCGGCGCTCTGGCGCGGCGGAACTCCGGCGATATCATCAACTGTTACAGCACCGGCTCGGTCGCCGGTAAAGGCACCGTCGGCGACCTTGTGGCGCGGAACTCCGGTCGGGTGATAGACTGCCATACGGCCGGAACGGTCATGGGCAGCATAGGCGTCGGCGGGCTCGTGGGGGTGAACTCCGGTCTTGTGTTCAACTGCCACAGCGCCTGCAACACAGCCAGCGGCGAAGGAGGGTCATGGGTGGGCGGACTGGTGGGCAACAACAGCGGCAGGATCGTCAACTGCTATAGCACCGGGCCTGTCAGTGGAGGCTTTGAGGTCGGCGGGCTGCTGGGAGACAACAGCGGCAATGTGATCAACTGCTATAGCACTGGCTCGGTCGCAGGCAACATGTGGGTGGGCGGGCTACTAGGGTCGCATTTCATACTCAGCAGTGTCGTCAACTGCTACAGCACCGGTCTTGTCACCGGCAGGCGCTCGGTTGGCGGGCTGGTGGGAGAAAATGTGAGCAACGACGGCTGCATGACCAACTGTCTCTGGGACGTGGAGACTTCGCATCGTACTCGGAGTGCAGGCGGCGCCGGAATGACCACCGCCCAAATGCAGGATCGTGCTACCTTCCTCAACGCGGGCTGGGACTTTGTGGATGAATCTGCAAACGGTGTCTCCGAGATATGGCAGATGCCCGATGGCGGCGGTTATCCGGTGTTGAGCACGTTCAGCGGGCACGAGACCCCTGAGTTCAAGGGTCGCGGCACGCCTGATGATCCATATCTGGTATCCACGCCGGGGGAGTTGGGCGCGGCGTGGCGTCAACCCGCGGCCTCGTACCGATTGGTTACGGATATCGACCTGTCAGGCATCATCTGGCCAACGGCGGTAATTCCCGAGTTCTCAGGCGTATTCGACGGCAACGACTTCTGCATCCGTGGACTGACGATTGTCGGCGGAGGCTATGTGGGCCTGTTCGGAAGACTCGCCGCAGAGGGCGACGTCAAGGACTTGCGCCTCGTGGACGTCAACGTAAGTGGCGATGGGCACTACGTCGGCGGGCTGGCGGGCCTGGAGGGTGACGGAACTGTTGTTGCCTGCTCCGTTGCCGGCACGATCATCGGCAGCAGGGATTGCGTCGGCGCCCTGGCGGGACAGACTGCGTACGGAGGCAGTGTGCGTGAGTGCTGCAGCTATGCCGTGGTCCAAGGCCGGTCGGATGTGGGCGGCCTGGTAGGATACGGAGGGGCGGATACGATCAACTGCCACAGCAGCGGCACAGTCATCGGCGCAAGGAACGTAGGTGGGCTGGCAGGGCAGCTCCTTCTGGGCTCTGTAGTAAACTGTTACAGTGCGTGCGGAGTCAACGCCAAGGAGCATGGCGGCGGATTGGTCGGCTGGAATGCCGGCGTCACCGTGAGTCATTCCTTTTGGGATACGCAGGTTTCGGGCTTGTCCAGGAGCGGCGGAGGAACGGGTCTGACCACACTTGCGATGCAGACCTCCACAACCTACCTTGATGCAGGTTGGGACTTTGAGGGGGTCTGGATGATCTGCGAGGGGAGGGACTATCCGCGGCTGCGGTGGGAGGGGATGCAGTGCGGGGAGTGAGGGGGGAGTTCGGATTGCGGATTTGGGATTGGAGATTTCAGATTTGAGATTGGGGATTCAAGATTTGCGAGTTTTCCTTGTGATTTTGTTGTTGCCATGGGGCCCGGTGGTGGTATAATGGTGTCGGCGTGGGCGGACCACGAGAATGCTATCATAATTATTTAGCCGTCATCATAGTTCATGCCATGTCATACCGGTTCCGCCCTCGCGAGAGAGTAGTGTTTGCGCGTTGGGAGAGAAACGGCTGTGAGTCCATTTTGATTTTGCGGAGCGTCCGCCGCCGTGCGTGCGCGCTCCCGGACACGGGAAAGGCACCATCGCCAAGCTGCGCTTGACGCTGCCACCCCCCGCGCCGCCGGCCTCGCCGGACAGGGCCGGAGCATCGCTGGGACATTGATTTCGCGTAATCGTTCTGATAGGATAAGTCGATAATGGGATGAGAGAGGAACCTGTTTAGGGGAGGTTTCGACATGAAACGGATAGGAATCCTGACAGCCGTAATCATCACGATCATAGCCGGCGTGTGCGCGGGCGGGCCGCGCGACGCCCTCTGGAGCCAGGTGGATACCGCGATCGGCAAGGGCCTGCCCAAGACGGCCATCGACCTGCTGGACCAGATCATCCCGGGGGCCCTGCAGGACCAGGCGTACGCCGAAGCCACCAAGGCCATCTGCCTCAAGATCGCCCAGGAGGGCCACATCCAGGGGGACAAGCCCGAGGAGATGATCGTCCGCCTCCAGGCAGAGATCGCCAACGCCCCGGAGCCGATGAAGCCGGTGATGGAGGCGGTGCTGGCCCACTGGTACTGGCTGTATTTTCAGCAGAACCGATGGCGGTTCGTGCAGCGGACGCAGACGGCCGAGCCGCCGGGCGAGGACTTCACCACCTGGGACCTGGCCCGCATCCTGGCGGAGATCGACAAGCATTTCACGCTGGCCCTGGCGGCCGAAGCGACATTGAAGGCCACGCCCATCGGCCTGTGGGATGACCTGCTGGAGAAAGGGAACATGCCGGATGCGTGCCGGCCGACGCTCTACGACTTCCTGGTCTTCGACGCACTGGCGTTCTACAACTCCGGCGAGCAGGCCGGCGCCCTGCCCCAGGACACCTTCGAGATCATGGCCGACAGTCCCATCTTCGCACCGGTGGCACAGTTTCTCCAGTGGCAGCCTGTGACCTCGAACACGGAGTCCGCCAAATTCAAGGCCGTTGGACTGTACCAGGCCCTGCTGGCGTTCCATCAGAATGACGAGGACAAGACCGCGTTTATCGACGCGGACCTGCAGCGGCTGGTCTTCGGCAACAACCAGGCCCTCGGGCCGGAGAAGGCCGAGCGATACGAGGTGGCGCTGGAGCGATTCGTCGACCAGTGGCAGGACCACGAGCTCGGCGCCCTGGGACTGTATCGATGGGCCCAGGCCGCCTACGACCAGGGGGACTGGGTCCAGGCGCATGAGCTGGCCGGCCGCGGCTGTCAACTCGTCGTTACTGTGCCCAAGAAGGTGAGGGCTCTGGCCTGGGACCCGAGTTTCGGCAACATCGGCGCCTTGCTGTGCTGCAGCCTGAAGGACCAGATCGAGGGCAAATCCGTCTCGATCCAGACCGAGCGGGTCTGGAACCGTCCTCTGCCGGACATCGACGTCACCTACCGCAACGTGACGAAGGTCTTCTTCAAGGCCGTGCGAATCGAGTTCGAGGACTTCCCCAAGTTCTACTGGTCGTACATGCGCGACGAGCAGCTCAAAGCCCTGCTTGCCGCCGAACCGGTGCTCCAGTGGAGCGAAGAGCTGCCCGCCACGGCCGACTACAAGCAGCGGACCGAGACGCTGCCGGCGCCCGAAGGACTCGAGAGCGGCCTGCACTTCATCATCGCCAGTTGCGACCCTTCCTTCAAACAGAGCGAAAACTTCCTCAGCATCGCGCCGGTCTGGGTCAGCGACCTGGCGCTCGTCGTGCGCAGCATCAATCTCAGCGGCGAGGTCGAGGGCTTCGTGCTCAACGCCAACAGCGGCCGGCCAATCGCCGGCGCAACGGTGACGCGATGGAAGTGGGGTCAGTACGGCTCCACCTGGGAGTACCGGCCGGCCGACCACACGCAGTCCGACGAGAACGGCCTGTTCCGCTTCGCCCGGACGGGTGACGCGTATGAGAGCTTCCTGCTCCTGGCGGAGCACGAGGGCCAGAGACTGATCAGCGCCAACAGCTATTACACCCACGCCGGCTGGAGCAACTCGGCCTCATACGAGCAGACCGTCTTCTTCACCGACCGCTCGCTCTACCGTCCGGGCCAGACCGTCCACTACAAGGGCATCTGCATCCACGTGAACCAGACGAAAGACAACTACCGGACGCTGGCGGGCAAGCAGGTGACCGTGGTGTTCAACGACACCAACGGGCAGGAGATCGCGAGGCAGCAGCATACGTGTAACGACTACGGCGCGTTCAGCGGCAGCTTCACGGCCCCAAGGGACCGTCTCATGGGCGGGATGTCTCTGAGTGTGCTGAGCGGCCCCGGCGGCTCGGCGAGTTTCAACGTGGAGGAGTACAAGCGGCCGAAGTTCCAGGTGCAATTCGATGCGCCGGCGGAGGCGCCTCGGCTCAATACCGAGGTCCTCGTGCCAGGCACGGCTACGGCCTACACCGGCGCGGCTATCGGCGGGGCTAAGGTCGAGTGGCGGGTCGTGCGCCAGGTTCGATTCCCGGCGTGGTGCTGGTGGTGGCGATGGATTGCCCCCGCGTCGTCGCAGGCGATCGCGCATGGCGAGGCTGTCACGAACTCCGATGGCACGTTTGACGTTCGCTTCACGGCCAAGCCCGACCTGTCCGTCCCCGAAAAGGACGAGCCGATCTTCGAGTTCCAGGTCCACGCCGATGTCACCGACACGACGGGCGAGACCCGCTCGGCCGACCGCACCGTCCGCGCAGGCTACACCGCCCTGCAGGCGACGATCGGCGCCGACGCCTGGCAGACCCCGGATCAGCCTGTGGTGCTGACGGTCACGACCCAGACCTTCGACGGCCAGGGCGAGGCCGCACAAGGCACGGTCGAAATCTATGCCCTCAAACAGCCGGACAAAGTCGTCCGCGCGAAACTCAGCTCGTCATCGACATGGTGGGGCTTTGGAGATGATGGCGAGCCCCTGCCCGATGCATCGAATTACGACACATGGGAGACGGCGGACCTCGTCGCCTCAGAGCAGTTCAGCACCGATGCCCAAGGCCAGGCCTCGCTGCCCGTCGCACTGCCGGCCGGCATCTATCGCGCTATACTGGCGACGGAGGACCGGTTCGGCAAGGCAGTCGCCGCACGATGCACGATCCTCGTGGTGGACCCGCAAGCAGCGCACTTCGGCATCCGCACCGCCAATTACCTGGCGGCGCCGAGCTGGTCTGTCGAGCCGGGCGAGTCATTCACAGCCCTCTGGGGCACCGGCTACGAGACCGGCCGGGCCTATGTCGAGCTCGAATGCCGGGGCGAGGTCCTGCACGCCTGGTGGACGAACGCGGACCGCACCCAGGAATCGATCACTCAAAAGGTCACGGAAGATTTCCGCGGCGGATTCACCCTGCGCGTCACGTACGTGCGCGAGAACCGCGCCTACCTGAGCGAGCAGATCGTCGCCGTGCCCTGGACGAACAAGCAACTGACCGTCGCGTGGGAACACTTCCGGTCGCTGCTGGAGCCGGGACAGAAGGAGACGTGGACCGCGATCATCACCGGCCCGGACGCGAGCAAGGCCGTCGCCGAGATGGTGGCGGCCATGTACGATGCGTCGCTCGACCAATACCTCAAGCACGATTGGATTCACAGCTTCAGCGGCTTCCGCAGCGAGAGCAGCCGACTGAGCAGCCGGTTCGAGAACAGCCTGTTCTCATTCAGCAGCATCGTCACCTGGTACCCGTATTACGAGGCGGAGTCGCCCTCCTACCGGCACTACCCGGATGAGATCTTGCCGCAGATGTACGCGGGCGGGAGTCCCAAGAGTCGCGATGGCGGCGGGGCGCTGCCCGTGCCAGCCGATTCGACTACCGGCGGGGAAGGATCGGGCACGGAGCAGAACACCGCCGAGTCCGGGCCGGACCTCAGCCAAGTCGCCCCTCGCACGAATCTCGATGAGACGGCGTTCTTCTTCCCGCACCTGCTGTCCGGCGGCGACGGCGTCGTCCGGATGGAGTTTACCATGCCCGAGGCACTGACCCAGTGGCGGTTCCTCGGCTTTGCCCACGATAAGCAGATGCGCAGCGGCTTCCTGACCGACACGACGGTGACCACCAAAGACCTGATGGTCGAGCCCAACCCGCCGCGATTCGTCCGCGAAGGCGACGTGATCGAGTTCACGGTCAAAGTCACGAACCGCTCTGCAGCCCGCCAGATGGGCAAGGTCGGCCTGTATATGTCCGACGCCCGCACCCTGGATTCGCGCGATGAGGCCCTCGGCAACGCGTCCCCGGAGCAGGAGTTTGACGTGCCCAGCCAGGAATCGCGCACGTACTCGTGGCGACTGACGGTGCCCGACGGCTGCGAGATGCTCATCTACAAGGCGGTCGGCGCGACGACCCGCCTCAGCGATGGCCAGGAAGGCTACCTGCCGGTCCTGAGCCGCAGGATTCTCGTGGCCGAGTCGCTGCCCCTGCCCATTCGCGGCCCGCAGACCAAGGAGTTCGAATTTACCAAGCTGCTCAACTCGGGCCAGTCGGACACGCTGATCCACCAGAGCCTGACCGTGCAGATGGTGTCGCAGCCCGCCTGGTACGCGGTGATGGCGCTGCCCTACCTGATGGAATACCCGCACCCCAGCAGCGATCAGATTTTCAACCGGCTCTACGCGAACTCGCTGGCCGCATATATCGCCAATTCCGATCCGAAAATCCGACGGGTCTTCGACCAGTGGAAGAACACCCCCGCCCTCGACAGTCCGCTGGAGAAAAACGAGGACCTCAAGGGCATCGCCCTGGAGGAGACGCCCTGGGTCATGGACGCGGTCGCGGAGTCGCAGGCTCGCCGGAACGTCGGCATCCTGTTCGATCAGAACCGGCTCAACGACGAGACCAGCCGTGCTCTGTTCGACCTCTCGCAGATGCAGTACGCCGATGGTCTGTGGCCGTGGTTCCCGGGCTGCCCCGGCAACGAGTTCATCACGCTTTACATCACGACGGGTTTCGGCCGCCTGCGCCATCTCGGCGTGCAGATCGATGTCAGTTCCGCCGTCAAGGCCCTCGGCGCGTTGGACAAGTGGATGGACGAGCAGTACCGCTGGATCCTCGCGCACGGCGACAAAGACGAGAACCACCTGAGCCCGCTGGTCGCCTTCTACCTGTACGGCCGCGGCTTCTTTTTGGCCGATCAGCCGATCGCCGCCGAATACCAGGAGGCCCGCGACTACTGGCTCGGCCAGGGGCGCCAGTACTGGGTGTCCCTCTGGCGGCAGTCCCAGGCGCACCTTGCCCTGGGCCTCAAGCGCTTCGGCGACCAGCAGACGCCCGCCGAGATCATGAAGTCGATCAAGGAGCACAGCGTCACCAGCGAGGAGCTGGGCATGTATTGGCGCGACACGGAGTTGAGCTGGTGGTGGTACCACGCGCCGATCGAGACGCAGGCTTTGATGATCGAGGCGTTCGACGAGGTCATGGGCGACGCCCAGGCCGTCGAGGACTGCCGGGTCTGGCTGCTCAAGCAGAAGCAGACGCGAGACTGGAAGACGACGAAGGCGACCGCCGACGCCATCTATGGCCTGCTGCTTCGCGGCGTGGACCTGCTCGCCTCCGACGCCATCGTCCAGGTCGCGCTGGGCGGCGCGTGGATCAAGCCCGAGCAAATCGAGGCGGGCACGGGATTCTACGAGGAGCGTTTCGTCCGCAACGAGATCACGCCCCAGATGGGCCAGATCACCGTCAAGAAGGTCGATGAGGGCGTCAGTTGGGGCGGCGTCCACTGGCAGTACCTCGAAGACATGAGCAAGGTCACGCCCTATGAGGGCACGCCATTACAGCTTAAGAAGACCCTGTACGTCAAGAAGACAAATGAGGCGGGCCAGATGGTCCTGTACCCCGTCGATGGCCCGCTGGCCGTGGGCGACGAGCTGGTCGTCCGGATCGAGCTGCGGGTGGATCGCGACATGGAGTACGTGCACATGGAGGACCAGCGCGGCAGCGGCACCGAGCCGGTGAACGTCCTGAGCCAGTACCGCTATCAGGACGGCCTGGGCTACTACGAGTCCACCCGCGACACCGCCTCGCACTTCTTCATGGACTACCTGCCCAAGGGAACCTACGTCTTCGAGTACAGCTCGCGAATCCAGCTCCGGGGCCACTACCAAACCGGCATCGCCACCATCCAATGCCTCTACGCCCCCGAATTCTCCAGCCATTCCCAAAGCTTCGACCTGGAGGTGAGATAGCAGAGATCACAAAGGACCGCAGATAGACCGGACAGCACGACGCTCCATGCGCCACGCCCGCGCAAGCCGTGGTTCCTAGAGAGCAGGACGGACAACGTGCGGCCCATGCAGATTCTGGTGAGTTACGGATCACGGTCTGGAGCCCCTTGCCGGAACGGTTGACGATTGAGGCTCGGTTCCAAGTTTCCCTTATTCCTTCGCCTTATGTGGAAATCCTGACTATTCCAAATCCGATGAGCTCTTTGAGGATGTCCATCGTTCGTGCTTCAAGATTGTCTTTCTCAAACGAGATGTAACCGATATCTCTGAAGTTGCTGGGGGAGTGGACATTCTCCTCCTTGATTATGACAATCCGATTGTCGTAGAGGTACCCAGTTGCCCCAAGCTCATAAACTACATTCTCGCTTGGGCGCCAGATCGTATTCCCATCTTTGTCCTTGAACTCCTCATCGGCCGTGAAAATAAGTACAGCACAGTTACATGATTCCATTACTTCGCGCACCTTGCCACTTATTGGTCGCCCGAGATTCGGTTCCTCGACAGCCACCTTGTACGGAATCTTAAACTGATCGAGTATTCTCTTGACTTGTTCCACGGGCTTCTTGTTTCTACCATGTGCGATAAAGATTCCTTGTCCAGTCGGGTGACGGTGCAACATCTGCGTGGCCCCATCAGTAGGCATCCTACCACCTGCCGGAACAGCCATCTCCGGTTGCTCTGGAATCTCCGATCCCTTTTGGTCCGCGCCCGTTGGGATCTCGGAGGCAGCATCGGAATCTTGCGTGATATATTGCCTGAGCGCCTCCGCATTGAGGGCGAGTCGTGTTGGTCCACCGCCCCGCCCAACTATGAGAGTTCCGAGCCCTGCGCCTGCAGCCACCTGGAAGAAACAAATCGTTTGCTCCCTGAGGGCCTTGTCTGTGTGCGCCACTTGATCCCGAAAGTGATCGTGCCACAGAGAGGCCACGTCAGTCGTCGTGAGAGAGTCCTCATTCTGGTGGGCGCCGCGTTCGATGACAGCGTTGTACGGCGGTACATCGCGGATTATTCCCCTCAATACTCTCTTTTGCTCCGCGGCACCCTTGGTGAGGGCGCGCCCTGAATCCGTAACTTTGTAACGCCCGTCTTCTGTCTCTTCAATCAATCCCCAGGACTTGAACGCGCTGAGGCGCTTCTGATCAACGAGCCTAGCGCCCAGTACAGTCTCAGCTTGCTGCAGAGTTGAACCAGTTGGCTTCGTTGACAAATATCGGCATACTTCTTGTATGTCTTCCATCGTTGTTCTGACTGGAAGTGCCATGTCTCTCTGCCTTTCAATGGTATAATCATTTGGTCTCGGTAAGCGAATCCTATGGGGGTGTGCCGTTGCCCGAATCATTACACCAATGCATCGACCCAGTGCTGATTCGGCGCACACACCACCGCCTTGTCCTTTACCTCACAAACGCCAAGTAGTCCCAGAGTCATTATAACACGCGTAGCCTGAAGATACAACTCGGCAACCCGAATCTCACTATCTCGGAATTTCAGGAACATTCCATTCTTTGCGTTCGTGGGACGGCGCCCTGGGTAAGGCGACGTACAACATGTCGCGGGTCATCCGGTCTTCTCATCCTGCTTCTGATCGGGGGAGGGATGATCTGCGACGGCGAGGACTATCCCCACTTGCGGTGGGAGGGGGCCCCGTGCCGACAGTAGGCGCCGGCCGTGTTCGGGTGCGCATGGCGCAGAAGGGTGGATGCGCCGATCGGTTTGTAGGGAACTGCAAGCTGCTTAACGGATTCGTTCGTCGCTGTTGCTCCTGGAGGTCGAGGGTGGCGTCGGGGTCGGCGTTGTTGCCGACGGAGTCGGCGTCGGTGTCTTGCCATTCTTTTGAGTCGGAGGGGAAGGCGTCATAGGGGATCGAGCCGGCTCGGGGGACGCCGTCGGCGTCATCGTCGGCGTCGAGGTTTTCGCCGATCCAGTCGCCGTCCTTGTCGGCCCATGGGATTTTCTCGTATTTTTCGGATTGAGCCGATAAGGATAACGCGATATCTTTACCGGCGTTGCAGTGTGGGGATGCTTCGCTGCAACGCCGGCAGGATTGACATTGGTCGTGCCCGTGCGCGGGAGTGGGCGCCCGGCAGGTGCGACGGGAACAAGGAAAGGACGAAAAAATGACAGGCAAGACATTCGCAATGGTGCTGGTGGCGCTGGCCGCCACAAGTGCGGTCGCGCAGGACCAGAGCATGGGTGTCACTGATCGGCTCGGCCTCGGCGTGATCCTCGGGGAGCCAACCGGCTTCAGCGTGAAATACTGGCTCGACAAAGAGCACGCCATCGATGGCGCCGCGGCGTGGTCCTTCTGGGACGACGACGGCTTTCAAATCCACGGCGATTACCTCTGGCACAACTACGACCTCCTCGATATCGATGAAGTCTCCGGCGAACTGCCCGTCTACTGCGGTGTCGGCGCCCGGCTCAAATTCACCGAAGACAACGGTAAACACGACGACCACGACACCGTGTTCGGCATCCGCGTGCCGCTGGGCATCAGTTACATGATCGGCGGCCATCCTATCGAGGCCTTCGGAGAGATCGTGCCGATCCTGGACCTGACCCCGGACGTCGAGCTCAATCTCAACCTGGCCGTCGGCCTGCGCTTCTACATCGACTGACCAGCCGGCGCGGACGCTTCAAGCCAGCTCCCATACGAAGTGCCGTTCGGGTCAGCCCTTGCTTTAGGCTTTAGCATCACTGGCGACCCAACTCCGGTGGGTATCAGTGTGGATTCGGCAGGCTGCGGTGGGTCGCAAGCCAAACCGAATGGGTTGGCCCCGGCTTGGCTTCCTTGCCCTGCGGGGCGCCGGCAACGCGTCTTGGCAGGTTGACGGTCAGTTTATCGGGGACTGCGATCTCGCGTGGGTTGGGGACCTGATGCTGCTCCTGGAGGTCGGGGACGGCGGCGGCGTTGTCGGGGTCGGCGTTATCAGCGGGCAGGGGTAGGCTGCGAATCCCTGTGTCACAGCAGGCGTGGGCTTGCGCCGAAATAGCGGGGGCGGAGCCGATGAAGAGGCCCCGCCCTTCAGGTCAAATCGGATGATCTCTCCAGATTGTTACAGAGACCTTCTCCTACGAAGCCAGCTCACAAGGCTGACGCCAAGGCCTCCGAGCAGAAGAGCTCCGGGAGCCGGAATGGGGGCGCTGGTCAGTTGGGTCCAGAAGCCCGCCGGGATGCCGGCCACTCCGTCGCCCTGGAGCGTCAGAGAGTGGGCGCCGGGCGCCAGGAGGACTTCCCCGCCGGAGTACATCGGGCTCACCCACGCCGGTTCCCCGCCACCGACAAAACCGGTCGGCGCGCCGGCGTAGCTGAGGGTCGTGGTGAGGATCAGAGTCCCGAAGTCGCGAACGTAGTAGGTGTCGCCGTCGACGTAGTCGTCGGTAACCCTGAAGTACGCAGGACCCGTCAGGCTGTAGACATAGGGGGAATCCTGAGAATCAATGAACGCTCCATTGATCTGATCGGAAGCCCAGCCGCCGTCCAGAACCGGCGCCGCTGAAGCGGCGCTGACCATCGCTGCCACCAAACCAATTACCATCAGTCTTTTCATCATCATCTCCTCATTGCAGAAACATCGTTGAAGTCAAAACCCTGCCGGTCAATTCCACGAATGCACGGAACGCCGGAGCGAAACTCCCCTTTCTCCCGATTTCAGTCCTCCAAATCACAAATCTCCGAAACCCTACTCCTGTGGCCGTACGCGGCCAACAAGGGCGCTTCTGCTGTCTGACCTCCATGATTCTGGCTGCCGTCGAGCGCGCAAAGTCGCCGCGACAGAATCATCATGATTATTCCATAGTCCCCATCCTTAAGCAAGATATCGTACCATTTCTTCCGGCCGGCGTCAAGCACAATACGCAGAAAAAAGTCGTTCAAAGGTCGAGACGCACTTCCCACTCGAATCGAAGGTCTTCTGCGCGAATTAACGCATCTCTATGTCTGGCAGGGGGCTATCTGTGTCCCTCCGGGGCTGGCAGAGTCTCGGTGTTGGCGCGACTTTCCTTTGATATCAACGGGACTAGAGGACCGCATGGGCTAAAGCACGTCCTACAAGCTGCGTCTGACGCGCGTGCCCGGCCGGCAGGAGACTCAAGCCAGCGGGGCATGGCCGGTGAGCTTCGTGGCGCACGAGAGACGCCGCGCCAAATTTGTGCCGGGACGGATAGGCACAGCGGAGGCAATTTGTTCCTTGTGGAGAACGGCAACCTGGGTTATAGATACGAGGACGTGACGGAAGAAGTTGGCAGTTCTCAGTTGTCGGTTGTCAGAGAAGACAGTGGACGGGGCCCACGAGAGAGGAGAACGAACATGCAAAGACGAGAATTCTTGGCGGGACCGTGTGCGGCGGGATTGGCTTCATTGGCCGGCGGCTCTGCCATAGCTCAGAATCAACCGGGACGCGAGTACTACGAGCTGCGGCGGTATGAGATCGAGACGCCCGAGCAGAAGGCGGGATTTGACAAGTTCCTCACTGAGGCGGCGATCCCGGCCTTGAACCGGCTCGGCATCAAGCCGGTGGGCGTGTTCTACCCGGAGAAGGACCTGAGCCCGATCTACATCCTCCTGCCGCACAGGTCGCTCGAATCGTTCGCCACGCTCACACAGCGGCTGGGCGAGGACCGGCAATTCCTGCAGGCGGGCTCGGCGTTCCTGGACGCCCCCGTGGACCAGCCGGCGTACAAGAGCCTCGAAACCCAGCTCATGATGGCGTTCGAGGGCATGCCGCAGCTTGAGACGCCGATCACCAGCGAGGGCCGGGTCCTGCAACTGCGCACCTATGAGAGCCCCAGCGAGAAGACCGGGCTCAAGAAGATCGAGATGTTCAACACGGCCGAGATCGCCATCTTCCGCAAAGTCGGCCTGCACCCGGTCTTCTTCGGCCAGACCCTCGCCGGAACCAAAATGCCCAACCTGACTTACATGCTCGTCTTCAAGGACGCCCAGGAGCAGCAGGAGAACTGGAAGAAGTTCGGCGCCGACCCCGACTGGCAGAAGCTCCGCGCCATGCCCGAGTACGCGGACAAGACGATCCTCCGTCCCAAGGGCATCACCAACCTGATCCTCAAACCCGCCGGCTACTCGCAAATCTGAGTTCACGAACGGCGCAGGATTGGCCGATACAATAAGGCTGGCGGCACAAAGCAGTGCGCGCCACACAGGCTTCCGTTGACTCGTGACCCGGTGTCGCGGCCCTCGGGGCCGCCCTTGGGGTGGGACCGAGTGCCGTTTTTATTTGACAGTCGAGGGCGAAGAGGCTATTTTTCGCGTTTGCGCGAATCCTGGCGCGCGACGTTCGCCCGATAACCCTTTGGTTGGAGAAAGCTCATGGAGCGAAAAACTCAACTGAGAGAGAGTGACATGCCCCGGCAGTGGTACAACATAGCGGCCGATCTGCCGACCCCGCCACTGCCACCGCTGGGTCCCGGCGGCAAGCCCATCACGCCCGACATGCTTGCCCCGGTGTTCCCGATGAACCTGATCGAGCAGGAGGTCAGCACGCAGCGCTGGATCGACATTCCGGAGGAGGTGCTGGACATCCTGTACCAGTGGCGTCCGACGCCGCTGCGTCGGGCCGTACGCCTCGAGCAGTATCTCAAGACGCCGGCGAGGATCTATTATAAGGATGAGAGCGTCAGTCCCCCCGGCAGCCACAAGCCCAATACGGCGGTGCCTCAGGCCTACTATAACAAGGTCTTCGGCATCAAGCGGCTGACCACGGAGACCGGGGCCGGCCAGTGGGGCAGCGCCCTGGCGTTCGCCTGTCAGCTCCTGGGCCTGGAGTGCAAAGTGTTCATGGTCCGCATCAGCTTCGACCAGAAGCCCTTCCGCAAGCTGATGATGCAGGTCTGGGGCGCCAAGTGCGTCGCCAGCCCGAGCTCGGAGACCAACGCCGGACGCAGGTTCCTCAAGGAGCTCCCGGATACGCCCGGCAGCCTGGGCATCGCGATCAGCGAGGCCATCGAGGCCGCCGTCACCGATCCGACCGGCCAGACCCGCTACTCGCTGGGCAGCGTGCTCAACCACGTCCTGCTGCACCAGACGATCATCGGCCTGGAGGCCAAGAAGCAATTGAAGGCGGCCGGGGAAAAGCTGCCCGACATCGTCATCGGTTGCGCCGGTGGCGGCAGCAACTTCGCCGGACTGTCCTTCCCGTTCACGGCCGATAAAATCAATGGCGCCAAGATGGAAATCATTCCCGTGGAGCCGGCCGCCTGTCCGAAGATGACCCGCGCGCCGTTCCACTACGACCACGGCGACACGGCCTGCATGACCCCCCTGCTGGCGATGTACACGCTGGGTCACGCATTCGTTCCGCCGCCGATTCACGCCGGCGGGTTGCGGTATCACGGCATGGCGCCGCTGGTCTGCCAGTGCATCGTCGAGGGCCTGTTCAAGCCGCGGGCCTACCACCAGAGCCGTTGCTACGAATCGGCGATGGTCTGGGCCAAGACTGAAGGCGCGATCTGCGCCCCTGAGACAAGTCACGCCATCGCCTGCGTCCTCGAAGAGGCCGAAAAAGCACGCCAGGAAGGCAAAGAAAAGGTGATTCTGTTCAACTACAGCGGGCACGGTCTGATGGACCTGAGCGGGTACGACGCCTTCCTGTCCGGCCGGCTCAGCGACTACGATCTGCCCGAGGAAGAGCTGAAAAAATATACAAAAGACCTGGAGAAATTGCCGAAAGCAGAGATGAGAAAGAGCGGCCGCTGGTAGGCCGCCGATGCCCCGTGCGGGTGTCGTGCCGGGCGCGGACCAGCCCCGCAGCGCACTGAAGTCAGAATAATGGCAAGGAGACCATGATGAGGCACCTGGTATTTCTGGCCGCGATTTGTCTTCCGGCGACATCGGCACTGGGGCAGGGATGGGAAGGCGACCTGCTGGGGATGCACGGCAAGCTCCGTGGGTCAATCGGCGTGGCGTGGGACAGCCAGTACGTCTGGCGCGGCTTCGAGGTCTTTGACGACAAGAGCGCCACACACCTTTTGGCGGACGTGGACCTGTTCCAGACCGGCTTCGGCATCTCCGTGGCGGGCCACCTCGCCAATGCCGGTGGATTCGAGGACCAGGAGCGGTGGGACTACACCGCGTACTACCACAACCTCCTGTTCGCCGACCAGTGGTACGAGACGCAGTATCGCTTCGGGTGGGTTTACTACAACCACCCGGACATGTGGCCGCAGCGGGCCGACTTGCAGGAGGCCCACGGGATTCTGTCCTGGCCGAACCTGCTGCCGATCAAGGGCCTGTGCCCGAGCTACGCGGCGATCCGGCTGTGGCCGGCAAGGAGCGACTCCACGATCGAGCGGCGTTATATCAGCACGGACGTCTCCGGCTGGTGGCACATCCTCATGCTGGATTACAGCTTCAATGTTCCGGGCTTCAGTGCGAAGCACCCGGAGCAGGCGATCAAGCTGCACTCGGAGTTCGTGTACAACGACGGCGTCTCGCCGACAGGCACGAACGTGCCGAGCGGCTGGTCCGATGCGGTGTTCGGCGTGTCGACCGATTTGGACCTGGGGTACAATTTCACGCTGACCCCGGGCGCCTACTATCAGCGGTCGATGGTCACAGCCGTCAATCCGGATGATGAATTCTGGGTCAGCGTCGGGTTAAAATACTCTTTTTGAGGGCCGATAAGCCCTTTTTGGACACGAGGCTGGCCCCCGCGGCCAGCCTTTCCTATGCGCGATGAGGCCGGACGCCGGGAATCGCTTGACGAGCGTGCTTTTTTCCGGACAATAGAACAAAGTTGACTCCACAGGGTATACAGCAGTTGCCGTGGTGAGCCACAGACGAACTGAAGAACCGTTTAATTGGGAGAACTCCATGGAGAAGTCCACCAGAGGAACAGGCCGTGTTTTGTCATCGCTGGCATTGTGCCTGTTAGTCGTGATGGCGATCAGCGGTCCGGCCTGCCGAAAGCAGGCGTCCACCCCGCCAGCGACAAGCCAGCCGAAGCCTCAGACCTCCGCCAAGCCATCGACCGAGCCGAACATCGCGGCGCAGCCGGCCGTTCAACCCGATACCGATAAGGCCGCCGCCACCATCAACGGCAGCGTCATCACTGAAAAAGAGCTGAATAAGCGCGTCAGCACAGCCATGCGACAGGTGGCTCCCAAGCTGGCGAGCCTGCCGCCGGCGTACGCCGCTCGCGTCCAAGAGCAGCTCCGCCAGCAGATACTGGAGAAGCTGGTCGTGGAGCGGCTGCTCGACGAACAGGTCAAGGCCGCCAACATCCAGATCTCCGACGCTGATCTGCTCGCGGAAATGAAAAAGACCGGGGAGCAGCAGCAGCCGCCGATCACCCTGGAGCAATTCCAGGCCACCGTCGAGGCCCAGGGCGGCAACTTCGCCGAAGTCAAGGAGGAGTTCCGCAAGGGCATGGGCTATAGCAAGGTCGTCGCCGCCCAGTGGGAGGGAAAGACCAACGTGACGGATGCGGACGCCAAACAATACTACGATTCGCACACAAAGGACTTCGAGACACCGGAGCAGATCCGGGCCAGCCACATCCTGATCTCGACCAAGCCCAAGGACCCGAACAGCGATCCGAACCAGACAAAGGCCGCGGCCAAGACGAAGATCGACGCATTGCTCAAGCAGGTCAAAGACGGCGGCGACTTCGCCGAGCTGGCCAAGAAGAATTCGGATTGCCCGTCGGCCTCCAATGGGGGCGATCTCGGCCTGTTTGCCCGCGGGTCGATGGTCAAGCCGTTTGAGGATGCGGCCTTCGCCCTGAAACCCAACGAGGTCAGCGGCGTCATCGAGACCGAGTTCGGCTACCATATCATCAAGGTGACCGAGCACAAGGATGCCAGCACGGTTCCGTTCGAGGAGGCCAAAGCCAGAATCACCGAGCAACTGACGACCGAGAAGAAGAACCAGATCATCCGGGCGTACATTCAGTCGCTCAAGGACAAGGCGAAGATCGTGTATCCGGCGGCCGCCGCCGCACCGGCTGCACCGGCCCCAACACCCATCGCACCGGCGCCGGCCCCCGCGCCAGCTTCGGCTCCCGCGCCGGCCCCGGCTCCCGCCGACACCAGTGCAAAGAAGTAGATCCGAGCGAGGGAACCTCCTCCCAGAAAGGCCCATGCAGGGGACTGTGGATGGCTTCACAGTCCCCTGCTTTTTTGTATCTGTTTAGCGGGGAGCCTCCCGTTCCCGGGTGGCACCGCCAAACTCGTTTGACGGTGCTCATTCGACGGAGCTTTTTCAATCGAAACGCCACGGGCAAACGAGTTTGCCCGTGCCACCCAAGATGGGGCCCTTCCAGGCTGAACAGGTGCCTCTCGTTGACGGCTATTTCAGCAGCGTATCGGGGTTCAGGCTCGCCGCCTCCACGTCCTTGAAGTACTTCACCGTTCCGACTTTCAGCTCGAGCGTGGCGGCATCGTCGCAGACGATGATCCCGTTCGGGTGCATCTGAAGCGCGCTGCCGGTCCACATGTGGTTGACACCCTCCTCGACGAGCTGCCGCAGGGCGCGGGCCTTGTTGTGGCCGTTGACGATGATCAGGACCTCGCGCGCGTCCATCACGGTGGCGACGCCGACGCTCAGGGCCGTCTCGGGCACCTTGTTCGGGTCGTTGTCGAAGAAGCGGGAGTTGACGATGCGGGTATCCGTGGTCAGCCGGACGACGCGCGTGCGCGAGGCCAGCGAGGAGCCGGGCTCATTGAAGGCCAGGTGGCCATCGACGCCGACGCCGCCGAGGAACAGGCGGATACCGCCGGCTTTCTTGATCCGCTCCTCGTACCCGGCGCATTCGGCGTCGAGGTCGGGTGCGTTGCCGTTAAGGATATTCACATTCGCCTTGGGGATATCGATGTGGCTGAACAGGTTTCTCCACATGAACGAATGATAGCTCTCGGGGTGGTCCTCGGGCAGGCCCACGTACTCGTCCATGTTGAACGTGATGACGTTCTGGAACGACAGCCTGCCTTTCTCGTAGAGCCTGGCAAGCTCGTTATAGGCGCCGACGGGCGACGAGCCGGTGGGCAGCCCGAGGACGAATGGCGTCTTGGCGGTTGGGCGAGCCGCAAGGATCTTCGAGGCCACGTAATTGGCCGTCCATCTGGAAACCTGGGTGTAGTCCGGCTGAATGATTACTCTCATGAGTTCCCTCCTTTCATAGGGACGAAGGCCGTACAACCATATCTATTTCCGCTGCGTGCCGGCACAGAGGCTGGATTCGACGCAGCAACACGTTGGCAAGTTCGGTCTTGGCGGCGATGTGCTTTTCGATCTGGCCGACGAACTTGTCGGCCGCGAAGGTGCCCCGGACGGCCGCGAAATCGCTTTCCTTGCTCTTCGCGTCTCCATCGAGGCCGAACCCGATCTGGGCCGTGGCGGCAAATTCCTTCTCCGTGTCGGCGTAGAGCCGCTGATCAAGCTCGACGACGGCTTGCCGCCATCGCTCGGTCAGGCTCGTGACATCCTCGGCCGTGATTTCGTCGACGGGCTTGTTCAATTGCTTCTGCACGACATCGACGACCCACGCCCACTCATACGTGGCGTAATTCGCATGCATCGCGGTGAACCGGGCGTCCAGCTCGTCGAGCGAGTTCACGAAGCCGCTCTCGATGTCCGTCAGCAATTGCTGCACGGTCGCTTCCGGCGCGAACATGCCGGCCAGGTCGATCCACTTGCCGATCCCGACCTGCGTGTCCGGCCGCAAAGCAGCCCGCAACTCCTCGATGCTGTTGAGCGGCCTGCTCTCCAGCCGCGTAATCAGGCAGTTGCCGATGAACTTGTCGATGCCGAGTTGGTAAAGCTCGATGCCGCGTTCGAGCGATGCCCGGGGAATCTTGACGCTGTTGTAAACGAAGTAGTCGGAAGTCGGGCCGGCGGTCGCCTTGAGCTGGGTCAGCAGATCGCGTCCGTTGATCATCTTCTGGATCGTGTAGGGGCTCAGTAGCTTGAAATTGATGTGATCGAGTTTCTTCGGGTCCTTGCGGCGGTCGCGCTGCGGCCATTTGCGCGCGTCGCGCACCGTGCCCACGCTCCGCAGGTTCACCCCCGGCGCCAGAACGCTCTCGTCCTCGTGCTCGATCAGGTACGAGAAGGGCAGATCCGACGTGTCGGAGTTGCGATAATGCCGGCCCATGACCACGGTGAAGGCCCCGACCTTCGCCGGCCAGAGCATATACGAGTCGCTGCCGGTCTTGGAGCCCCGCTCGACGACGCCCTGGTGGACCGGGCCGAGCTTGTACATGTGGTTGCTCTGGTTGGTCCCGCTGCCGGCGTTGAGGAAGGAGAAGAGCCCGGCGATCAGCAGCGTAGACTTGTGGTGGGTGACCGTGTAGGGTCCGGCGAAGATCGCACAGGCCTCGCCGTGAAAGCCGCCGCAGTTGGCGAAGAAGACGGAATTCTCCGCGGAGTACTCCTTGGCCAGGACGCAGCCCTGCCCGACGAAACAATCGCAGATGATCGTGCCGTCGGTGATTCTCGACCCGCTGCAGGCGATGAAATGCTCGGCGTAGACGCCCGGGCCGATGTAAACCGGGTCCTCGACGCAACTGTTGACGGACCCGTCTTCGAGCCGGTTGACGCCTTCGATGACGCTGGCCGGCCCGATGCGGACATTCTTGAGCAGGCGCGAGTTGATGATCCGTGCCCCCTTGCCGACAAGTCCCATCGGCGAGCGCACCGAGGCGGTGTAGCCCTCGATCATCGCCTTGAGCTTTGCGATCACGGCCGGACGGTGCCGATAAAATGCCATCACGTACGCGGTATGGGCCGACAGGCGGTCGTAGATCGGAATCTCGCGCCCGCCCGCCTCATTGACGACGGCCACCTGCACGCCGTTGCCGAACGTGCTTTGTCCATCCACGGCCAGCAGGTCGATGTTATCGATGGTTGCGTCGTCCTCGATGACGTAGTTGGCGATGTAATTTCGGACCTCGCTGATGTACACGTTGTTGCCGATGGTGCAGTTGTGGATGGTGGCGTGCCTGATGCCCGAGGGCTTGGTTACGCCGCCGAAAAACGATACTTCCTTGTCGAAGACCCCCAGCTTGACCTGCCCGCAGAAGTGGGCGGCGCGGACCCGCTCAGGGCGGAATCCTTCGGCTACCTGGACCTTGGACCAGTCCTGGCACGTACATCCCTGTGCGGCCAAAGACGCGATTTCCTGTGGTGACAACGCTCGCCACTGTGACATGAGAATATCCTTTCTATTAGCGGACGCACGGCACAAGATGGCCCCGCGTTCGTCGCATCCTCCGACAGCCGCCGTGGGTCAGCCTGTGCACAAGCCACGCAGGGCGAGTATAGCCCGGCCGCACGCAGCGGTCAAGTCTTTGCCCTCAGACCAATTGCGGATATGAAAAGTATCAAATTCCGGTCCGCCGCGGCAATCTGCGGCAAGGTCCGCCACTATCGACTCTCAGGTAGATAGTCCGCAAATCTGGTTGGCAGCGGCCGGTGCCAGTACCCGTGTGGCCTGGAAATGCCCAATCTCGGGTGGTATGGGCAGACTCGTTTGCCCGTGGGCTCTCGGTTGAGCAAGCCCCATCGAATGAGCACCGGCAAACGAGTTGGCAGTGTCCCATTTTGTTGAGGTTCAGGCGCCACGAGTTGTTGAGACGGGTGGCAGCGTCAAGGCCGAAGGCCTTGGTGATGGCCCTTTTCCCGATCGATTTGAGCCATCGCCAAGCTGCGCTTGACGCTGCCACCCGTTTCATGCCACAAGGATCTCAACAAGTTGGGACGAACACAACGAGTTTGGCGGTGCCACCCGGGATCAGGTTGCCATCTTTTGAATACGCGAGAGTCGGTAAACCGAAGCGGCCGCCGTTGGCGCATCGCGACACGCGCCGGCGTGTCCACCCATTTTGCACAGGTTCCGATTTGCACGCGCGCAAAGGATTTTACATAAATTCTATAGCCGGAGGCTGGTGCGCGCCGATGTAGTGATATATAAGAATTGCGCCCTAGTGACGGATCTTGTGCGCGACAGTTGGAGGTCGGTCGATCCTTGGCGAGGGCGAGTTGGCCGTGAGTGTATGTCCAATCAGCCGAGAGTAGCAAAAGTCTTAGCGGCGCTACTGGTTTCCATGACGACCGGCGCCATTGTGCTCATGGTGCTGGGCAACCATCCTCCTTCCGGCGGACCCTTCTGTCTTTCGGCCTTCTACCGGCTCAGCTCCGTGGACCGCGCTATACGCTCCGTTGCCTGCCAGGCGCCCAACCGGTGGAACAGCATCGAGATCTTCTTTAGTGGCACCAAGAGCGGGGGCCTGCCTCAGTTGGCAGCCATTCGTGAACTGGCGGACGCGTCAGGCCTGAATTGCCATTTTGTCATCTGCAACGGCAGCGGCGACGGCGACGGGGAAATCCGGGCCACCGAGCGCTGGCAGAACCAGTGGTCGGCCCGGACAGGACCCACCTGGCACGGCTCGGAGCAGACCATCCGCATTTGTCTGGTCGGCAACGGCGATACTGTTCCGCCTACCGACTACCAGTTGAAGCGGCTGGAGCTCCTGCTGGAATCCCTCTGCCACAAGTTCCACATCCCCGCCGAATCCGTCTACCTGCCTCACGACTGCGAGTAGTCACTGTCCCTGCAACGCCTTCTCCCTGCCACCTCATCCGCACACCCTTGCCCTTGTGGATTCGCGGGCGTCACCCCCAAGAACTGGTGTATCACTGGCTGCCGGCCTATAGGATGCCTGGCACTGGTGCAGAAACCACAACGGCCGGCGCACAGATCGGGTGGGACCGCCAAACTTGTTGGCTTCGTCCCGTCTTCTTGAGTTTCGGGCCACACAAGCGATTGGCGGGTGGCAGCGTCAAGGCCGAAGGCCTTGGCGATGGCTTCTTTCCCGATCGACCTGAGCCATCGCCAAGCTGCGCTTGACGCTGCCACCCATCCTAAGTCACAGCGACCTCAAGAACCTGGGACGAAGCCAACAAGTTTGACGCTGCTGATCGGGTCGGGCATGACCATCCGAAGCCTCAGGGCAAACAAGTTTGCCCGTGCCACCCGCGCTTGCGCTCCTCCAAGCCAGAGACGTACCCACGCTTGCGCAGACACGCTTGATCCGATAGCATGGCACCCGGCTCGTATGCGTTCAAGCGTCGCGGGCAGGAGTCTCTCAAGGGACATAGGTGGCGCTTTGCGGGACGCGTTTTGCGGGCGCAAAAAATACGGTGAGCGGCCGAAGGGTCGACCGCTCACCAAAGAACGACGCATGGGCGTCTGGTTGCAGAGTTAGTATCGGCCGATTCTCTGTTGTTTCGCCTTTCCTTGCAGTTGGCACTCCGGCCGCAGGTCATACCCTCGCCGCGACACGCGCCGGGCTTCCTATGGCAAAAACGGGGCCCCCTTGGCTTATACACGCCTCATGTTTCGGACTTCGCTTTTGCCGTTAGCCAGAATCCAAATGGTCAGACGACGACTACGTCGCCTTTATTGCAGGCAGCAAAAAAAATCTGGGGGCGACTCCGTAGAGACCCAACATTTCACGTCTCCCGCACAGACGCAAGGTGCTGCATCTCCAGGATGCCAGGACGAGACCTGCGCGGGTCAGTCGGAACCGACGTCCGCGGGCGCCTCGACCTGTCCGGGTTGTCGGGCGCCGGTACGCAGATACACTACCACGCCGACGGCAAGCAATACGACCAGAACCACCAGGCTCACCGGCTTGAAGTTCTTCGCGTAATTGATCGAGTTGTAGATCAGAAGCGCGCAGACCGCGCTGAAAATGAGCGGCGTGACCGGGTAGCCCGTCACTTTGTATGGGCGCTCCACGCCCGGCTCCTTGAAACGCAGCACGACTACGGACAGGGACGTCCCCAGATAGAAGGCATAGACAGCAGCGGCCGTGTAGAGAACCGCGTCGATGTAGCCGCCGAACACCAGGATCAGGCACAGGGCGATGATGCCCTGCACTGCCAGGGCCCAGACCGGCGTGCCCGTGCGCCGGTCCCAGTGGCCCAGGGCCCGGAACAGGCGATGGTCCTCGCCCATTGCATAGGAGATGCGCGCGCCCGTGAAGATCAGGCCGTTCACGGCCCCGAGGGCGGAGATGCACACAAGCGCGCTGATCAGCCGCGATCCCACGACCGGGAAGACCGTCCCGATCGCATCACTGGCCACCGCCTTCGATGTCGCCAGCCCATTGTAGCCCAGCGTGTAAAGGAACGCTCCGTTGACCAACAGGTACAGGGTGATGACCGCGGCGGTGCCCGTCACGAGGGCGCGAACGATGTTGCGCCGGGGATCTTTGACCTCGGCGGCGACGTAGGCCATCTCATTCCAGCCGCCATAGGTGAAAAGCACGAAGATCAAGGCCAGCCACCAGGTCATCGGCATCCCGCCGGATGCGGAAATCGGCATCCCGGCCCCGCGAGGCGCCGCCACAGCGACGCCGACGATCGCCAGCAGGCCCAAGGCCTTGGCGCTGGTCAGCAGGTTCTGCGTCCACTTGCCCTGCTTGACACCGAGGATGTTGATGATGGTGAGCACGAGCACGGCGGCGCCGGCGAAGACGCGCTGACTGAGGCCGGGATATGCCGCAAGAGGATCATAGATGGCTCGCCCGTAGGTGGCGAAGGCAAAGGCCATGACGGCGATGTCGCCCGGCCGCACCACGGTGAGCTGGGCCCAGCCGAACAGAAATCCCGCCCAACGCCCGTACGCCTTGGTCAGGTACACGTAATCGCCGCCCTCCTGAGGATAGGCCGTCGCCAGCTCCGCATAACTCAAGGCCCCTGCCAGCGACAGCAGCCCGCCGACAATCCAGATCGCCACGACGCCCCATGCCGATTCGGCGCCCCGCGCGATATCCGGCGCCATCTGGTAGATGCCGGCGCCGATGATGATGCCGACGATGATGCACGTGGAATCGAACAGCGACAGCTCTCGCTTAGGGGTCACTCGCATCGACAGTCTCCCATGATCCAGTTTCGCGTAAGAGGCCGAAATCCTTGCCCTCGGTGAGCACGACCCGTGCCGCCGCGTCCTGCCTCTTCAGGATGACCAGATAATAATTCACTTCTATAGTGCCGTCCACATGATTGCGGTTACATCCGCTCGATTCGCCGGCGCACCGCCCTGATGTGCTCGGGGGTCGTCCCGCAGCAGCCACCGACGATTCGCGCTCCGGCCTCGATGCACTTGGCGATGCCCTCCGCGAAGGCCGCCGAACCCATCTCGAAGACCGTTCTGTCCTCGACGAGCTTGGGTAGCCCGGCGTTCGGCTGGGCCACGATTGGCAGGTCTATGGCGGCCCTGAGTATCGCAACGATATTCGCCATCTGCGCGGGATCGAGGCTGCCGCAGTTGGCGCCCACGGCATCGGCCCCTGCATCCGCCAATCGCCGGGCACATTGCTCAGCCGTATCGCCCATGACTGTCCTGCCGCCGTTCTTTTCCGTCTGGAACGCCATCGATACGATCACCGGCAGGCTGGACACGTCTTTGCATGCCCGCAGCGCGCACAGCGCCTCGCGCAGATCGAAAACGGTCTCGACAACATACCCGTCAACGCCCACTTCTGCCAGGACGTGCGCCTGCTCGACGAACGCGCTGTAGAACTCGGACTCCTTGAATGTGCCGTAAGGCTCCATGAGCTGGCCGGTCGAACTCATATCCCCCAGGACGAACTGGCCGGCCGCTGCTGCCTGTCTCGCCAACTCCACGCCGGCGCGGTTGACGTCCCGCACGGAGACGCCGACCTTGTGCGTCTCGATGTAGATGCGATTCATCGTCAGCGTGTTTGTCGTCAGGCCATCACAGCCACATGCGGCGTATGTCTGATGAATCTCGAGCACCGCTTCCGGCGCATCGAGATTGCACGACCCGCGCGACATCAGCCCGCGCTCGTCCAACTGCGTGCCCATCGCTCCATCCAGCAGGACGATTCGCCTGTCCTTCATCAACCGCAAGAAATCCACTCAGCGCCTCCAGACATTATCGCGGAGCTCATCCCGCTGCCAGCATCAACGCACAGGCACGCCGAGCGAAACCAACTCCTGCCTGACCTGCGCGAGCCGCTGGTAGACGATGCCGTTCATGCCGGCGTTTCGCGCTACTTTGATGAAATCGGGCCGGTCGTCAATGAGGACGCACTGCCCCGGCGCCAGGCCGAGCTTGCGGACGGCGATCTCATAAATCTCCCGCTCCGGCTTGCAGCTCCCCTCGGCACAGGAAAACATCGGCACATCGAACATCTCGTACCGCAGTTCGAGAAAGAACTCCATCGCCGGCGCTTCAGTGTTGGACAACACGGCCGTCTTGCAGCCGTCCTCGTGCAGTTGCTGCGCCAGAGCGAATACGTCATCGCGCGGGCGGTACACGGCCCGGAAGGCCTCGCCCCAGAGCGAGCGCGACTTCGGCGGCAGGCAGCCGAGCCTGTCGCACACCCGCTGCCAGAACACCTCTTCGGCGATCCATCCCCTCTGGAACGCGTCGCCGTGCTCGCGGTGGACGCGCGTGTACTCCTCGACCGGTACGCCCAGCGCCCCGGCACAGTAGGCCATCAGCGGCCCCGCCGGATTCTCGATCAGGACCCCGCCCCAGTCGAACACAACCGCCTCAATTCTCGTTTCCATCGTTCTACTTCCGTGGTTTGGAGTTCCGCGTTTACGCGGTCTTCCGCCTGAAGACAGCCCTGCGGTCTCCGGACCATCTGCACCGGCGGGATTATCACCCCCGAGGCTGAGCGACGCAACCGCAATCCCAGCGACCCCCAGCGCCCTGTGCGCCTGGCGCGTGCTGGCGGACGCGGGACACCGGTCGTCCGCCCAGCCCCCGCCGATTGGCTTTGTTTCGCCGAAACCTCCCCGGCCGCTGCCGCCGAATTGGGTTTGTTTCGCACAATCGGCGCCACCGGCAACCCGGCCCGGCCCGAATTGGGTTTGTTTTGCACATTTCGCAGCGGGTTGGAACGCCGGAATGATGGAATAGTGGAATGGTGGGGTATCTGGCCTGGCGGGAATTGGGTTCGTTTTGCGCCATTGGCCCTTCCTGACGCGCCGTCTCCCAGATGTCCCATCCTGCCCAAGTTTGGCTTTGTTTCGCGTATTCGACGGGTCCCCAGCCGCCCGGCTCGCCAGGAATTGGCTTTGTTTTTCCAGCGCGCCTCGCAGGCTGAACGCACCATAACTCCTTTCGCACAGCCCACTTGCCTGTCGCCTTGCCATGGCTCAAATTGGGTTTGTTTCGCATCATCGGCCCTGAAACCGGCTACCGACTACCGCCTTTTGGCTTTGTTTCGCACAAGCGACCTTCGGATTGGAATGGTGGAATGATAGAATACTGGAATCGTGGGGTATCCCCGCCGGTGGCTCTCTGGCGGCCGATTGGCTTCCTATTCCATATCTCGCTCTGATCCTTCCCAGCAGGAAGACCGGATCTTGCGGCCTGGTCGTGCCCAGCGTGCACCGCCGGCGGCCGCACTTCTATAAATAGACGCTTTACGACGCCCGTATGTTTCATAAAAACCAACATTCCGCCGCGAAATATGCGAACGATGCGAAGAAGACACCGCCATGCCATTGGCCCGAACCGCTGTCCGGCCCCAAGCCGCAACTGACAACTGGGAACCAGGAACTGAGAACTCCTGTTCAACCGCGAAATACGCGAACCACGCGAAAAGGGCGGGAGCCGCGAGGCCGGAGGGGCTTTGTTTTGCTGACAACCGCAGACTGCTTCTGCGACACGGATTCACACAGGATGAACACGGATCATGTCATTGCGAGCGAAGCGCGGCAATCTTCCGGAAAATGTACCTGATACCGGCACGGCTCCCCCCGAGCAGGCCAACCGCCGCAGAGCCAGCATCAGCCAGCGTGTCCCCATTCGCAAGGTGAACTAGTCCCTCTATCGACCGAATAATTGCCAATTCAAGATGCGACCCCGCGAAGTCCCCCCTGCGGAGGCAGGGGCGGGGAAACGAAAAAATGTCGACGGAAGGTGTAGCCCGGCGTTGTCATTCCCGCGCAGACGGGAACCCTGGCCTCTCTCTTGCCGACTACCGGCTACTGACTGCCGACTACTGCTTTTCACTGTGGCCTTCCCGCGAGACAATCCCGCGACCGTCCCTTCGACGAGCTCAGGACAGGCTTGACAACGGCTTGCTCACAGATGTCCCTGGAATTCACCACCGGCTATGGAATAGCGGTTTTGTTCTTGCATTTTTGCCCCTACCCGCGATAATTGTCCCCAGAGAAGCTCCCTTGATGAAGTTGCGACGAAGTGGTTGGTGGGTCTTGTATGGCGGACGGATTTGGTGATGTCGAAATGCGTGGGATGGTTTCGGAGTGCGGGAGACACGACAAGAACTGGATAGTGCCAGTGGCAAATGGGGCGAGTCCTTCATTTCCGCCGTGTTCTTCAGGAGAATGCCATGGGACAAGCGGACAAGACACAAGCCCAGGCGTGCCTAGAAGATTCTGTTGAACGGTTCTCGTCCTTCTTCAAGGAGAAGCTTCAGCACATTGCGAGTATTCCCCTTGAGAAATCCGGAGAACTATTTCAGAAAATTCTCTACAACGGACTTCTCGATGCGCTGTCAGTGTCCGTCGCCTCGCCTAAGAAAGGCAACAGGGAAAGGCTTGTCTCCCTAATAAGGTGTTTTTCTAACTGGGCTCAATGCGACCGGGTTTCTTTACCGCACATTATCCGATTACTTCAGAGAGTTCCCGACCCAGAGTTCTCACAACTCCGTGAGTATGCGTTTTCTCTATACGACAGGTGGCAGTCTGGAGAAACCGTCAGCCTCGATCGCGATCCGTCTCTTGAGGAGGTGAAGGAACGATGGCCACGGACCCTGCCGAAGCCGATTGAGGATGTCTGTCTCGAGTCCTTTCAACACGTGCACCTGTTCTATTCTTGTCGTAACAGCCTCATGCATGAGTTCCGTGAACCAGGATACGGCATGGAGTTCGGGCCAACCGATGAGCCATCTTATCATTCAATGATGGAACCAGACAGCTGGGAACTCGTCTACCCAGTCGGTTTCTTTCGGAAGCTTTGCGAGACCACTCTCGCAAGAATCAGTGAGTATTACCTGAAGAACCGCATTGATCCGTATTCGCGCTATACGTTTGGCTCCTCCTGGATAACCGCCCTGAATGTGTAGGAAGCTCGTATCTGCTCAAGGAGCATTATTCAATTCGAATAACGGAGTTGTGGAGTATATGTGGACCGCTTATGCCACTCGTTTCGTCGGCATTTGAGAACCGCGAATGGCTTGGGTGGTACCAACATGGGAAGTTTCGAATGATGGCACCGTTGCTGACAATCGCGGTTTGCGCCTTAGCAGGATTCCTGGAGTACGGCGTCGTGGGGCTGATTGGCGGTGGCGCGATCGGTTGGGCCCTCAGTATGCTTATTGGGATCATAGCCACGACTTGCAGTGGAGGGCTCCTGCCTCGGAAGGAAAGGAAACGGGTTGCTCTGCTCTTCTACATGGACAACCAACTGATGGTGGACTCCTGCACAGAGAATCTGACGCGCCACGAGAAGTTGCACCTTCTTGAAAGTCTCATTGAGCGACTTTTTCGACGCGCGACGCTTGCCGCACCAGTGACAGCGAAGTCGATGGGTATGTCGAGAGCAGAAGTCGAGGAGGCCGCTAGACAAGAGGCCACAGAACAGAAGGATCCGAGAATTCGCGAACTTATCCTTTCTTTGAAAGATCATATTTTTCGGACCATGTATTGACTCTCGGACAATTGGGCTTGCTGATAGGCGTTTGCCAAAGGAGACTGGACATGAGAGAGGCGATTTCTTGGGTTCTACTAACCACCACGCTGACACTAGTGGGATGTGCGCCGATAGGACCTACCGCTTCCGGAGTGTCTACCTACTCTTCAGTTGAGAAAGAAACAACGGGCGAGATCGACTTCTACGACGAACGTGGTCGTCCTGTGGCCTACACGGACGATGGGACTCACATCTTCACGTTCACTGGGCGCCCCGCTGCGTACTTTGACAGTGAATCAGTCTACTCATTCTCAGGTAGACACCTTGGATGGTTTGAGGATGGATGGATAAGGGACAACGATGGTCGCTGCGTGTTCTACACGCCCGATGCCCAAGGAGGACCAGTCAAGCCTGTGCAACAAGTCAAACCGCTCAAGTCTATCAAGAGCGCGATGCCTATCAAAGCTGTTAGGAGCATTCGTCCTGTTAAGGCCGTCAAGTCGCTCTCCTGGTCGCGCCTCTCGGGAGAACAGTTCTTTGAGGATTAACGTGGGAGTTGTCCCGCTTGTCGTTGGAATTCGACCTGCGGTCGAGTAACAGAGGACGACTCTATGCCACGGCCTCCTGCGTGTCAAGGACGCTGGTCAACGTGTTGAGCGGCATCGGCAATGGCTTACTGGGGTCAGCCCTTAAGAGGCTGTTGCCCAAATGGGCTTGACATTCAGGAGTTAGGAGGTATATTTTAGGAGTCCGCCAGCCCGGCAACGGCAGGAAGCGGTCAACCAACCGCCATTTATGAGAGGAAATGCAATGATTCACTCTGATTCCTGGTGGCGCTTCCGCCAGTTTAGAGCGCCCGTCACCAGACGGGGGCGGCGTATGCATGATCGTCAGACCAAGAGCTTTCTGGCGGCGGTGCTGCAAGTTGCCGGCAAGCATGTTCGTGTCATCCGGGCAGGAACCCGTCTTTGGCGAGCGCAGCTCGGCAATGAGTGGGTGCCTCCGTTAGATGGCATTGAACTCGACTCCGAGGCGCGTCCTTTCCGGGAAGAACGCATGAAACCGCCACGGAAATCCGCAACCGAGGGGCGTGCGAATCGCAAAGGGACTCCATCTGTTCTCTATCTTGCCACCACTCGCAAAACAGCAATCGGTGAAGTCCGACCTTGGAAAGAAGCGTATGTTTCAGTTGGCCTATTTGAGCCTGATCGAGAGCTAAGGATCGCAGATTGTACTGCAACGTCGGGGCCAATTCTCGACGGAAGCGAAGCGTCCGTGGAGAAGCAAGAAGAAGAGATCTGGGCTTGTGTTGGCGATGCCTTTACGCATCCTGTTACCGCGAACGACAGTAGCGCCGATTATGCGCCCACCCAGATCATCGCAGAGCTTCTCAAGGTACAGAGATTTGACGGCATCCAATACCGCAGTCTCCTCGGTACAGGGCTGAATATTGTGCTGTTTGACCGAGATGCAGCCAAATTGAAGATGTGCCAGTTGTTCCGCGTGAAGAACGTCACATTTCCCTCCTGTAAACACAGAGATCCAGAGTACTACTAAGCTCGACTTCGGGGTCCCGCCGGGCGGTGGTGGCGCCTGCGACTGTGGCCTTCCGTTCTGCGGCCTCGGCCCTCAAGTGTCTGCGTGGTCTGGGCGGCGTCTGTGGTGCACAAGCGGTAATCGGTAGCCGGTAGTCGGTTGACATGGGCTTGTCAGATCACAGTAGTCGGTTCGCGGTTGGCGGGTGCGGCCTTCGGGGCGCAATCAGATCAACTCGCGTGGAGACACTGAGGCGCTGCGAGAAGCCAGATCGAACCTCTGCCAAACTCTGCGTCCCTGCGTCTTTGCGCGAGAAGACAATTCCTTTTCGTTCGAAGATCTACATCATTTTCTCTGTGGCCTCTGAGCGCTCTGTGGCTACCATCAGTGTCTGGTTTTTGAGTTGACTTTGACGAAGCCGGGGCTGGTTTCTATAATCCACCCATTCAGTAGTGAAGGAATCACTTATGCCGCAGATGTTGCTCGCCGCCGGCGTCATCCTGGTCTTGGCCATGCTGGCGCTTTTGACTTGGCTGATCACGTGCAGTCTCGCGGCCCGCCGGGAAATCGCGGGCCAGGCGGCCGGGATCGGGCTGCTCCAGCAGCAACTGGAAGCGCTCAAGGCAGCCCAGGACAGGACCTCCCAGGCCCTGCAAGGCTCGCTGCAGGCCGGGCAGAACGCGCTCACGCAGAACCTGCATTCGAGCCAGCAGATCCTCGGTCAGCTCAACACGAAGATCGGTGAGCTCCAGGGCACCAACAAGCAGATGCTCCAGCTCGGCACGGATGTTCGCCGGCTGCAGGACATTCTCAGTAGCCCAAAGCTTCGCGGGCAGATCGGCGAGTGGTCGCTCGAAAACCTGCTCAGCCAGGCGCTGCCCAAGGGCAGTTACACCTGTCAGCACACGTTCAGGGACGGCTGCCGCGTCGATGCCCTGGTGCAGATGACGGACTTCGCGGTCGGCATCGACGCGAAGTTTCCGCTGCCGAGCTTCGAGCGGATCGTCAACAGCACGAGTGAGGACGACAAGCCGCGACTTCGCCGGCAGTTCCTCAAGGACGTGTCGGCCCACGTGGACAAGATCGCCTCCTCCTACATCCGGCCGACGGAGGGCACGCTCGATTTCGCCCTGATGTACATCCCCGCCGAGAATATCTACTACGAGACGGTCGTCCAGTGCGCCGGCGACGGCGAGGACATGCTCCACTACTGCCTCGACAAGAAGGTGATCCCGGTCTCGCCGAACTTGCTCTACGCCTACCTGATGACGGTCGCGATGGGCCTGCACGGCCTGCAGATCGAGCGGCAGGCCGCTGAGATCCGCCAGAACCTCAAGCAACTCAACGGCTCCTTCGCCGAGTTCCTCACCGCCTGGGACACCCTCGGCACCCACCTGCGCAACGCCTACACCAAATACGACGACGCCCAGAAACGCCTGGACCGCTGGGGCCTGCAACTGACCCAGATCCAAACCGACGGCTGTGAGCAGACGGCCTTGACGGAGGAAAAGCCGGTGGGTTGACTCGGCGACTCGCTATTCTGGATCGGGGGTGAAGAGTTGAGAAATCTGGTGGGGTTTACTACAATCGGTCATGATATACTTGGTGTCCATCAGACACGAATCATGGTATCGAAATTGACTCAGGAGATACGCGATGAACGATTACATAACCATCGATCCTCGTATCTGCAATGGAAAACCTGTTATCTCAGGTACCCGCATTCCGGTCACCGTGGTGCTCGATCAACTCGCAGAAACCGGATCCGTGGAGGAAGTCCTGCGACGGTATCCCGAACTCTCGTTGGACCAGGTCAAGGCAGCCCTGCAATACTGCCATTCTGTGATCGATCATACCGAGCTCGAGCCGGAAGCTGCCTAAGGGATATCCATGCGACTCTTCCTGGACCAGATGATAGATCGTTGCGTGGCGGACGCCCTACGGGAGACAGGCTATGACGTGGAGTGTGCTGCTCAAGTCGGCATGGCACGGGCGGACGACCTGGAGATGCTGGAATACTGCACGCAACAAGATCGCGTTCTCGTTACCCTCGATGAGCATTTTGGAGATTGGACGGTGGTGAAGTTGACAGCGCATGCCGGCGTTGTTCGACTCAAGGTTCATCCAACCGGCTCCCGAGACATCCAGAAAACACTCCTTCCCTTTCTTGGACGTTACGCAAGACGTGACTTCCATAACATCTTGGCCATAGTCAAACCGACCGGCACACGATGGATTCGGACGGAGTAGGATGGGCGGGTTTCCCCCCCATGCGGTTTGACCAGCATGGGCGACAAGTCGGCCATCCTGCGAATTCGTGTCGCGCCATCTCAAAAACGTGGGACGATCCAAAGTCGCTTGGCCTCTCCGAAGGGCTTCGCAAAGGCATTCACAGACAAGCGGGCGTTGTGTTGGCTAATGGGAGAGCCTATAATTGCCGAAAGAAGTCCAGAAGGAATCTATGGGCATGGCGATCCAAGAATCTGCGTTCCAGAAATGCATGAATCCCGGCTGCGGCGCCGAGTTCGAATGCAGTGCATCGCTGTTCAAGTGCCCGCACTGCGGCGACCTGCTCGACATCCGGTACAACTGGGACCGCGTCGCCGTGCCGAAAAAGATGAGCGATTTCGCCGGGCGCTGGGCCAACCGGGCCCGGCCGCTGGATTTCTCGGGCGTCTGGCGGTTCCGTGAGCTGCTGGACTTTTGCCCCGATCAATACAAGGTGACCATCGGCGAGGGCCAGACGATCCTGCAACAGAATCGGGCCATCGCCGAGCACCTGGGCATGAAGCCGGACTGCCTGTTCCTGCAATACGAGGGGCTCAATCCCTCCGGCTCATTCAAGGACAACGGCATGGCGGCCGCCTTCAGCCACGCCATGATGGTCGGGGCCAAATCCTGCGCCTGTGCCTCGACGGGCAATACCTCCGCGTCGGTTGCCCTGTACGCCCACAGTTGCGGCCTCAAGTGCACGGTTTTTATCGGCTCCGGCCGCATCGCCTTCGGCAAGCTCAGCCAGGCCATGGATTATGGCGCCCAGACCATCCAGATCCAGGGCGACTTCGACGACTGCATGCGCCAGGTCCAGGCCGTCTGCACCGAGCTGGGCCTGTACCTGCTCAACTCGCTCAATCCCTTCCGGCTCGAAGGCCAGAAGACGATCATGTTCCGCATCATCGAGGCCCTCGGCTGGGACGTGCCCGACTGGATCGTCGTGCCAGGCGGAAACCTCGGCAACTCCAGCGCGTTCGGCAAGGCCTTCTCCGAGCTCCAGCAGCTCGGCCTGATCGACCGCGTGCCGCGCCTGGCGATCATCAACGCCACCGGCGCCGATACGCTGACGGACCTGGTCAATAACAAGCATCTGGTCTGGAACGGCGGGCGAGTCGATCAGAAGATCATCGACGATTATTATGCGGACCTGACCGCGCGGCATTTCTCGCCGCACACGTGCGCCTCGGCCATCGAGATTTCCCGGCCGGTGAACCTGAAGAAGTGCCTGCGGGCAATCGACGTGTGCAACGGGATCGTGCGGGCCGTCACTGACCAGGAGATTTGCGACGCCAAGGCGCTGATCGGCAAGCACGGCTTAGGCTGCGAGCCCGCCTCCGCCGCCACCATCGCAGGACTCAAGAACCTGCTGGCCGAGGGCGTCATCGCCAAAGACGAGCGCATCGCCTGCGTCCTGACCGGCCACCCCCTCAAGGACCCCAACGTCACCGTCAACTACCACAAGGACCGCCAGGGCCCCTTCAGCAATCCCCCCATCGAAGCCCCCAACGACCTCGACGCCATTATCAAGCTGATCCGGTGACTGCGATGAGCTTGCTTCGAGGCGGCTTTGTCCTTCTGCTGACTGTGTCGGCCGGCATGGGCATTTGTGCGGGGCAGGGGACACGCATCGAGCCCCTGTTCGCGGATACCCAATTCCATAAAGGATTCCTCCTGAGCTACCCTGACTCATCGAAAGGCCGATCCGTTGAACGTGTTCTGGATTTCGGCGACGCGAACAATGTCCCCGTCTGGCGACTGTGCCAGTGGGGAACGCAGCACAGTCTGGCCTCGGCGCGATGCCTGCGAGACGCCGACGGCGCCCTTTCGTATGACAATGAAGCAAAACGGGTGGTGGTCTGCACTTCAGACTCCCGAGACAGGGGACTCACTCTGGAGATTCGAGGCGACAGCGAATACGGCGCCAAGCCTCGCAAACAAGGGGAGAGCTGGCCGCACCTTCTGGTCGAGCAGGATGCTATCAGGCTGCTCGCGCTGGATGAGCTGGACGCGGTTCGGCTGCGCATCCGTGTCCGATTGCTCTACAGCGAAAACAAGATGCCTGCGGATCAGTATGACCCGGGGTTGCACGCCGCCCAATTCCAGATGTTCTTCATCGTCAAGAACATCAGGCCGGGGACTGCGGATCAGGGCAATTACTACTGGTTCGGCGTGCCCTTTTACGACAACCGACACGACATTCCGCCGGCTTATATGGCCGCCGACGCCGGCAAAAAGGACGCGACAGGCAAATTCATCTACACGGTTGCAGGCGAGACCCTCGGGGAGCCCTCACTCAAGACGGGACATTGGGTCGCCCTGGACACGGACCTGCTGCCCCATATCTTGAAGGGCCTTCAAGAAGCAGCCAAAAGAGAGTATCTCAAGAATCCCGATCCGCACGACTACGCCGTCGCCAACATGAATCTGGGTTGGGAGATCCCCGGCACGTTTCGTGCGGCGGTCCAGGTCCAAGACCTGGAGGTATCCGCCGTCTTGAAGGGCGGCCGTGACGGTGCGGCCCCGTAGGATCGAAACAAGCGGATCGAGCGATGCGCCTGGCCCCAGCGTTGCCGCGGCAAGCCGAGAGAAGTGGAGCTTACCGATGGCTTGCCCGTTCGCCATCGGCAAAGCCTTTGGCCGTGCTGTCAGCCACGCCCTGAAAGACCCGAATGTCACCGTCAATTACCAGAAGGACCGCCGGGGCCCCTTGAGCAACCACCCGATCGAAGCCCCCAACGACCTCGAAGCCATCATCAAGCTGATCCGCTAACGCGAGGCCGCCGGAGCGAACTTCTGAATCCGGTGGTTGTGGCTGTCGCTGACGTAGACGTTCCCGGCAGCATCCACTGCGATTCCCAGCGGCACGTTGAATTGTCCTGGAGCCTCTCCAAACTCGCCCCACTTGGTCAGGAATTTGCCTTCGGCCGTGAATTTCTGAACGCGGTGGTTGTCGCTATCCGCGACAAAGACGTTGCCTTCCTTGTCAACGGCCACCGCCGCCGGGAAGTGGAACTCTCCGTCGCCGCTGCCCTCCTTGCCCCATTTGGCGAGGAAGGCGCCGTCGGAATCGAATTTCTGAATCCGGCTGTTCTGCCGGTCGCAGACGTAGACGTGGCCCGACCCATCCACCGCAATCCCTTCCGGCGTATCGAATTGGCCGTCTCCTGTGCCCTTATCGCCCCAGTTCTTGATGTACCCGCCTTGGGCGTCGAGCTTGTGTACGCAGTGGCTGCCCTTGTCGGTAACGTATGCGTTGCCCGAACCGTCCACGGCTATGAAAGCCGGATACCTGAACTTGTCTTTCGCTTCCTCCGGCACCTCCCACAGAGTAATGAATCGACCGTTCGGGTCGAATTCCTTGATCGAAGGGATTCCCCAGTCAGCATCGACGCTGTCCACAGCATAAACCCTGCCGGAGCGTTCTGCCGCCACGCCCCCGAGGATACCGAAGCGGCCTTCTCGCGGGGCGGCAATCCGGAACCTTGCCACGGGCTTCCCTTCCGAGGAGAGTCTCGTTATCCATGGGCCGCCCCAGCGCGAGGCGTATATGTTTCCGGCGCCATCCACCGCAATCGGGCCGTTCGGATATTTCTCCTTTGCCCCTGTACTCTCTGCGGTCCATTGACTCACCAATTTGCCGTCGGCGTCGAACTTCCTGACGCAACCGTTCGCATCGAGAGAGGACGCGCACGGGTCCGCGGGACCTGTGATGTAGAGACAGCCCGCCTTGTCCGCGCACATGGCCCAGACCTTCCCCAGCTTGTCCTTTGAGAATCCCTCTCGACCGTAGGTACTGATTAAGTCACCTTGGGCGTTGTATTTCTCGATTCGACTCTCAAACGCATAGTAGCTGTTCCCGGAAGAATCGACAGCCATTGCCCCTTTATAGTTGATCGGGTACGGTTTCATAACCTTCTTTGTCCACTTCGTCAGGAACCTGCCGTTGGCATCGAATTTCTGCATGCGGTGCGTTTCCTTGCCAAGTTGGTCCCCGACCCACGCATTGCCCGAACCGTCTGCCGCAATGAAGAACGGCTCAATGAACTGGCCGTCTCCGCCGCCCTTGGTCCCCCATTTCGCCAGGAATTTCCCGTCTTCGGTGAACTTCTGCACACGGCAGTTGTCACAGTCTACCACATATACGTGGCCCGAGAGGTCGGCGGCGATGGCCAAGGCAGACCCAAACTGACCGTCGGCGCTGCCGCTGCCTCCCCATCGCCCGATGAGTTTCCCGTCGCCATCGTACTTCTGCACCTCGTTGGCATCTACGCAGTAGAGATTCCCGGATGCATCTGTCGTCAAATCCCAGGCCTCCGGCCAGGTCTCGCCTCCCCATTTGGAAACGGACTTGCCTTCGGAAGTAATCCTCTGGATACGGCTGTTGCCGCCATCCGCGACAACGAGATGGCCTGATGGGTCTATTGCGATGCTGCCTGGTTCCGCGAATCGATCATCTCTGGTACCCGCGCATCTCCATTGCGATATTACGTTTCCTTTAGGATCGAGTTTGATCACCGCGTGGGAGTTCTCATAGGTGACATAGACGTTGGACTGAGAGTCCACGGCAAGGCGACGTGCCTGTTCACCTGTTGTCTTCCATCTGGTAAGGAATTCCCCCGCCGGCGTGAACTTCTGAACGGAATTGTAATCAAGGACATAGATATCTCCCGTTTCGTCGATGGCTATACTGCGAGCGCCTCCGCGGAAGAGCCCATCGCCTTCACCGGAGGCTCCCCATTTCGTGAGGAACTTGCCGGAAGAGTCGAACCTTTGAACACGGCTGTTACCCATGTCGGCGATATAGATATTACCTTCGGCATCAACCTCGATCGCGTCCGGTCGCTGCAACTGCCCGTCGCTGCCTCCGGCCTCTGCTCCCCATTGAGAAATGAAATCTCCAGCTCGCGAGTATTTCTCGATCCGGACGGCGTAGGTGCGGTTGATCTCCGGTCTGTAATCGACAGCGAGCACAAGGATGTTTCCCTTGTCATCTATAGCCAGATCGATTGGTAACTTGATCTTATCTGCGTCCGGCGTTTTCCTCTCCAGAAGCCCAATGAACTGCCCATACGAAGAGAACCTCTGTATCCGATTGTGTTCCCACTTGCCATATTCCGTGTCGAAGACATAGACGATCCCCGAGCCGTCCACCTTGACACTGCATATCGTAGTGAATTGCCCGTCTCCCTGGCCAGGGCTTCCCCATTGGGTGATGAACCTGCCTTCGGCGTCGAACTTCTTGACACGGTAGTTGCCGCTGTCGCCGACATAAACATTCCCTGGCTGGTCTACGGCGATGCCCCACGGCTGGTAGAAGTGCCATCCCTGCGGCATCTCCGGCCAGACTTTGACGAGGCGGTACGCTCCTTCTGCATGGACGATGCTCGAGAACAGCGCCAGCACGACCGTCACAATGAGTAGTCTTATCGTACGCATCTTTCCATCTCCTGTTTGCTCTTCGAGCCTGTGGGTATTCAGAAATTGTTCTGTCTTTCACGGCGGTCGTACGCTTGGGCCGGAACAGAGGCCCGCTGCGACGGCGAAACACGATTGACGCGCTCTTCCAGTTCGGCCATGCGGAAGTACAGCGCGGAAATGGCCTTCTGTTGCTTTTCCTGTGCCTCTTTGGCTTGGTCTTCCCCGCGGATCAAGGCTACTTGCCGCTCGGCCGCTTGGAGTCTGTCTCTTGCGTCCGTCGCCTGTCTGCTCAAAGCGACACACAGGATCAACAGCAAGCCGATCACCAGGACGGCGGCCCAGCGGCCCAGCCTTGCGACTGTCCACAAATGCTTTCCGCTCTTCGCGTGTTGCCCTCTATCCGACTCATCAGCCTTGACGCCATCGAGGACTGCCTGCCTTGTAGCCGACGACAGGCCCGCCATCGAAGCAGACGCCAGAGCCCGCCGGATACCGACCAGCTCCAGACAAAACGCCCGGCATTCCAGGCAATCCCGAAGATGACCGGCAACGAGCCGAAGGTCTTCGTCCTTAGCCTCGTTGTCGAAGAGGGCCACCATTCCCGCCTGATATTTGTCACACGATGTCATTTGCTCACCTCGCGATTGTTCCTGTATTCGCGTCTCTACGGTTGTCCATCACTGAGAAGCTCGTCCCTCAAAGGTTGCAGCAGCTCGCGCAGTCTCCGGACGGCCTCGACTTTCCGTGAGCTGACCGTCCCCACGGGACAGTCGAGCACCTCTGCGACCTGCTTGTACGACATTGCTTCCTGCTCAGTCAGCACGTAGACCAGCCGCAGGGTCTCGGGGAGCCGGGCCATCGCCTCAGTCACCACGGCCTGAAACTCACCGGCAAGCATGGCGCCGTCCACCCGATTTGAGGAGACCGGCTCGCTCGGTGTTTCGGTCGGATTCCTCGCGGACGGTCGCCCGGGATTCATTCGGCGCTCTGGCTTCTGTCGCTCGTGCAGAAAATGATTCTTGGCGATCTGAAACAGGTAGGTGGAGAACTTGCCCGAAGGCTCATAGCGCAGTCGCGCCTTCCACAGCCTCAGAAACGTCTCCTGGGTCCCGTCCTCCGCCTCCTGCCTGTTCGCACAGAGCCGCCAGAAGAAGCCGAAAATCCGCTGTTCATAACGCCGAAACAACTCCTCGAAGGCAGAAATGTCCTGTTTCTGCACCAGACTCATCAGCTCCTCGTCTGTGCAGGTTCCCGTGGAGCAACCGGTCTTGGTATTCCGCACGGCCATCTACAAAGGTATAACCCTGCCAGGCGCGGAAAACTCACCCATTCTGAGAATTTCTTGAGTGGTCCGCGTGGCCACGGGGACCCGGTTGCCGTATTGTGCAGGGCAGCCACGAGAGTTGGTCGGCGCAGGGCAGGCTTGGTTTGGCAAGTCGTTGTGGTTGGCCGTCCACATGGGGAAGATGGCCAGCGCCAGTGTCAATGGAGACCACCGTGTCCCCTGCGTCCTGACCGGCCACCCCCTCAAGGACCCGAACGTCACCGTCAACTACCACAAGGACCGCCAGGCCCTTCAGCACCCCCCCCATCGAAGCCCCCAACGACCTCGACGCCATCATCAAGCTGATCTGCTGAGCCGACGCACACGGTCAACGATTTCGGGGGCTCCCTTGAGCTGACACAGTGGCTCCAACTGCTCGAAGATGTAGTCCCAGTCCAGGCGTGCCTCCTGGCGGGCAATGATCGTTTCCACATCCGCCCAATCCCTCGGCCGGTCGGCAAAGGCCTTGAGGACGATCAGATCCTCCGCCGAACACGTGAGCAGGGACAGGTCCGGCAGGAATTCGTAGCGCGTCGCTCGCGCGACAACCCGCTCTTCAAAGGCGATCCCGCCCAGCGCCACGTCAATGGGAATCCCGTCGCGCGACTGAAGCAGGAGCACTCGATGCTTCAGCGCAAAGTCGCGGCCATCGGGAATCCGCGCGTCATACCGAGCGAGCAGGGCGTCTACATAAGCCCCTTCCCCTCCAAAGCCCGTCAGGATTGTGAGATCAATGTCATTCGTCAATCGCGGCTGACCCCAGCGTTGCAGCGCGACGCCTCCAATGAAGCAGTATCGCCAGCCCCGTTCGATGAGGAAGGCTTCCAGTTCCGCAGCGGCTTGGAAGAGCGATTTCATGGCCGCAGCCTCGCAAACCATCGCTGCTGTTCCACGAGGCCCGAGGTCGTCGCCGGCGGGAACTGACGCCGTGCGGACTCAAAAGCATCGGACAACTGCTCGATGGCCGCCGCCGTATCCGCGTTGCGGATGGCCTCGGCCCGCAGGCGTTCGAGTATGGGCCCCACCGCCTGCCAGTTCCGCACCCACTCCCGCATGCGTTCTCGTTCCTGCTTGTCCATAAGCATATTGTATCACAAATCCAGCCCCTCGCGCAGTGCAAACTGCATCCGGCGCGAAAGGCGAGTACAAGACGAAATTGTGGCGGAGCAAGCATGAGGTTGCGGATGGCAGCGGCGGTCCACCCCGTGTGCCGTGCTACAAATCCAGCGCGAAGGCAATTGCATTCCGCACCTGTTCCATCGTGTCGGTCGACAGCGTTGTGATGGTCGAGCCGATTTTGCCTTTGGCGACCGTCTGGATATGATCGCAGTTGACGGCACAGTCTTCAGGCATGCCATCCTGCTTGGACAGCACGACCTCTGTCGGAATATCGCGAACTCTGGAAGTGACGGGGGCCACCGTGATTTCGCCGAGGTACTCGATGGCGGAATCCCGCGTCAAGATGACCACGGGCCGTCGTTTGTCGGGCAAGTCGAACCTGTACCAGCGGACTTCGCCTCGCTTCATGAGTCTGGCCATACTTGTTCCTTCTCCCACGTATCGAATTCGCCCTTACGTACCGGCTTGCGCTCGTACCCTCGCCTGTGCTTCTGCTCGAGTTGGCTGATCGTGAGGCGGTCCAGGGCCTCCCGCAAGGCCTTGCGAGTGAAGGCCGACCGCGTGGTCTTGAGCTTCTTTGCGGCCTTGTCGACCGAAGCCAGCAATTCCTCATCCAGCGTCATCTGCACCGTTCGCATTGTAGACTCCTATGTATGTTGATTACGATAGCTATTATAGCCCACATGTCAGCGAGAGTCAATTGTCAAGAAGTTGATGCTGTCTGCATCAGTTGGCGCGCCTGCTCTTGGTAGGTAGTTCGGGTAGGGGCGTGGGGATTTGGTCGATCACGCCCGCCTCGTGGAGGAGTTGGGCCAGCTCCGCCATGTGGCTGTTGAGGTACTCCAGGAGGACGGTGTCGTGCCTGGGGCTCCAGCCGTAGCGACGCAGCTCCTTGAGCACGAATGACGGGTCCCTTCCCTCGACGAGCAGCCGCCAGGCGGCGATGACTCCGCCGGTGCGCTGGGCGCCTGCGGCGCAGTGCACCAGGACCGGCTGGCCGGCCTGCCGCGCTCGGAAGACTGCCTCGACGGCTCGCGCATAGTTGTGAATGTCGCCGGTTCCGTCGCCCTTGAGCGTGAATACAGATATTTCGACTCCTAATTCTGCGGCGGCGCGCTTCTCGGCCTGCTCGTCGGGGTCGGCGGGGTCGATGGAGGTCAGATCGACGATCCTTCGGATGCCGTGCTTTTGCAGCGTCCGTTTCACCAGGGCCGAGGACAGTTGGCCGCTGCGGTAGATCATGCCGTCCTGCACGACGCCGAATCGCTTGGGGATCACGCGGTCCTTGATGACCCGGTCCCAGGTCCAGATTCCGCCGGCCAGCAACAGCACCACCAGAACCGCCAGCCACTTGCAGCTTCGCCGGGCGGGTGGCGCTGGGCAATGGGAGTTCTCATCGAGTGTCATGGGACGTTAGCTTACGAAACCCGGGACGAGCAGGCCGCCGGCCAGGGCCAAGCTTCCCACGTTGTGCAGCAGGATGGTGAGTTGGTTGACGCGGTACAGGCCGGGCTTGAGCACGTCCTGCACGTTCGCCGACCGCATGGCGAAGATGGCCAGCGGGATCGTCAGCAGGTAGAAGAAGCCGCCAAAGAACGTGGCCGAACGGGCCAGCATCAGGGCCGCCAGCACGTAAGTCGCCGCCATCGTCAGGCGGTAGATCCAGATGCACGGCGGCACGCCCAGCAGGACGATCATCGTCCGCTTGTGCACCTGCCGGTCGGCGGCGAGATCGGGGAACTCGTTGATCAGGATCACCAGGAAGATCAGAATGGCGACGATGATCGCGGGGAACAACGGCAGCAGGTCCACGGATTGGGCCTGGAGGTAATACGAAGCGTACACGGGCAGGATGCCGAAGAGCAGGCCGATGATGACCTCCCCGATTCCGCGATAGCCCAACTGCACCGGCCCGGCGGTGTAGAAGTACGCGCCGAGCACACCCGTGAGGCCGATGCCGAGGACAAACGCGCTTTGCGTCAGGAACACGATGATCAGCCCGATGCCGGCGCCGATGGCCAAGTAGGTCAGCCCCGCCAGCAGCGTGGCCTTCGGCGAGAGCAGGCCGCTCTGAATGAAGCGGCTGCCGCCGGAGAACGGCGTGGGGTTATCGTTCACCCAGTCGTTGCGGGACACGTGATCGAAGTAGTCATTGACGACGTTGGCCCCGGCGTGCAAGGCCATGATGGCCAGCAGGGCCAGCACGAACAGGCCGACACTGAAGCTGCCGGACACCGTGTACCCGAGGGCCGAGCCCACGAGCACGGGAGCCACGCTGGCTCCCAGATACTGCGGCCTCGCCGCCAAAAGCAAAGTGCCCAACCCCGCGGGCAACGCCTGAATTCTCATGATCGTCCTTCCAGACACGTCTGTCTGCCCATCCCCAATGGATTCTACCCGCATGCAGTCCCCTGTCAAGAAATCGCCTTTTCGCGCGGCATTCACATCCCAGGATTCCGCGCAGGCACCTGTCGGAGCGAGAGCCCGCGACTCACCTTCACCTGCCGCTTGACCCTTAATTCTCTGTGGATTCCACGGGCGCGACCACCTTACCTGCTCGCTTGCGCTTCCCTGCAATCTTCCTCGCCTCTTGTCCTCTCTCCACATCCCTGGCGGCTCTGGAGGCCAGGTACAGTGCGCTGTCGAGAATGATCTTGAGAACAACCAGCATCACAAGCATGGCCAGTGCCCCGGAAGGCGAGCGTCTCGTCTGGATGAAAAGCCCTCCAGCGATAATCGACACGTGCAGCACGATCAGGCGAGGATAGGGACTGAACATCAATTTATCGAGCTTCGCCGACAGGTATTCGCCGTTCAGCAGATAATCATCAACGAACGATACGGCGTGACTGGCGAAAAGGGCAATCAGGCCATACTGGACCGACGCCAGCATCTCAAAGAATCCTGCTTTGCTCTTCGCGAAGAGGAGGATCACGAACAAGCCGTGACCTGCCACGAATCCGCCGTAATGCACCAGAAAGAAAGGGATGAGAAGCCACTTGGGCTGCCGGTCGGGCCGGCCTGTTCCTTTTGCACACGCCATCTTGAGGACGTTGAAGAAGCCTACCGCCAGGTTCTCCGCCCAGTACAGAAACACGACGCTGAACACGCTCCAGCCGAGGAACAATACGCCCCATAGAGGTATAGTGTTAGCGACGACAAGACTGAGGAGCGGCCTGCGAAACCAACTGCCTTTTGGGGGTCTTACCGGGTGGCCCCACCGATGGGATAGCCGCATTCCAAAACTCCTCGTTTCCGACCCAAATACAGATCGGGGCGTCAAGAGCAGCCCTGATCGGCCTTGATTCGCCACACTATACTTCTGCCCTCCTGCCGTGGACAGTCTGCAGTGGTTGCGTACTGCCAGCGTGGCAGAGGTTTGGGCAGTGGCTGCAATTTTGCCAGATGACCGCCATGGGCCCGGATTGGCTGTAAATCCTGCTTTTACAAGTACTTGCGAGTGCTTCGGCATAATGCTTACCTCTGGCACGGCATTTGCTCCTATCCTAAAAGGTGGGATGGTATCGTCATGGTTGCACAATGGTCAAAACTGGATGAAGTGAACGTGCTGGCCAGCGCGGCGGACTGGGCTTGGCCGCAGGCGTTGCGCGACATCTTTCAGCCCCGCGGCGTCAATCTGCTGGTGGCGGAAGACCCGGGCGACTTCGTGCACATCATCGCGAACCGGCGGATCCATACGACCATTGTGGACATGGACTGGGGCCGGTCCGCCGGGCTGACGACGATCCGGCTGATCCGCCTGGACTATCCGCTGCTGCCCTGCATCCTGCTGACCAGCCGGGTGGACCAGGACGTGTTGGGCCAGGCCCTGCAGCTCGACGTCTTCGGTGTCGTCGGCAAGCCGGTGGATATGAACGTGCTGCGGGAGCTGCTGAACCGCCTGTTTCTCAAAAGGTACAACAGCAACATTTTCTCCGAATGACGGGCCGGCCACTTGCGCGGCGCGGGCAAAGGAGTGAAGTCGAGCTTCCATTTTCGTATAGCTCGGTGAGGAAAATCGCAGTAACTGAAAACGATACGAGGACGATATTTGAACCCTGTAATCTTACGGAAAGGAGCAAGGACCAATGAAGATTCGACCATTGTCGGATAAGGTGCTGGTGGAGCGCGTCGAGGCGGAAGCAAAGACGGCCGGCGGAATCGTCCTGCCGGATACGGCCAAGGAAAAACCCCAGCGGGGCAGAATCGTCGCCGTCGGCGAGGGCAAGCTGCTCGAAGACGGAACCCGCCGCACAGTCCAGGTCAAAAAGGGAGACCTCGTCCTGTTCACCAGTTACGCGGGAACGGAGATCAAGGTCGAGGGCAAAGAGTACCTGATCATGGACGAGTCGGACATCATGGCAGTCATCGAAAAGAGTGAGAAGTGAGAAGTCTGATTGTTGATTCGTAAATCAAAAATCATACATCACAGATCAACAATCTGCCTCGAAGCGTCAAAGGAAAATGTGAAGGAGTGATTGAGACATGACAGCGAAAAAGATAGCTTTTGGAACTGAGGCACGCGGGGCCATTCGCGACGGTGTGAGGAAACTCGCCAAGGCCGTCAAGGTCACGCTCGGGCCCGCCGGCCGGGTGGTCATTCTGGAGAAATCGTTCGGCTCGCCGACCGTCACGAAGGATGGCGTGACCGTTGCCAAGGAGATCGAGCTCGAAGATCCGTATGAGAACATGGGCGCCCAGATGGTCAAAGAGGTGGCATCCAAGACCTCGACGGTCGCCGGCGACGGCACGACCACCGCGACCATCCTGGCCGAAGCCATCTTCGAGGAGGGGCTCAAGAACATCACCGCCGGCGCCAACGGGATGCAGGTCAAGCGCGGGATCGACATGGCCGTCGAGACCATCGTCGAGGAGCTCCGCAAGATGAGCACCACGGTGGAGTCGAGCAAGCAGATCGAGCAGGTGGCCGTATGCTCCGCCAACCAGGACGTCGAGATCGGCAAGCGGCTCGCCGAGGCCATGGACAAGGTCGGCAAAGACGGCGTCATCACCGTCGAGGAAGGCCAGTCCCTCGAAACCACCGTCGAGCTCCTCGAAGGCATGCAGTTCGACAAGGGCTACCTGAGCCCCCATTTCATCAATAATCTGGAGAATATGTCCGTTGTTCTCGACAAGCCCTACATTCTCGTGCACGAGAAGAAGATCAGCTCCGTCAAGTCGCTGGTCCCGCTGCTGGAGAAGGTGGCGAAACAGGGCAAGCCCCTGCTGATCATCGCCGAGGACGTCGAGGGCGAGGCGCTGGCGACGCTGGTGGTGAACAAGCTTCGCGGCGTGCTCCAGGCGGCGGCGGTCAAGGCCCCCGGGTTCGGCGACCGGCGCAAGGCCCTGCTCAGCGACATCGCCGTGCTGACCGGCGGCGAGCCGATCTTCGAGGACCTCGGCCTGCAACTGGAGAACATCGAGCTGCGACAGCTCGGCCGGGCCAAGCAGATCACCGTCGATAAGGACGCCACCACGATTATCGAGGGCGGCGGAAGCACCGAGGCGATCAAGGGCCGCATCGACCAGATCAAGGCCGAGATCGACAAGTCCACCAGCGACTACGACATCGAGAAGCTGCAGGAGCGGCTGGCCAAGCTCGCCGGCGGCGTCGCCCAGATCAACGTCGGGGCCGCCACCGAGGCGGAAATGAAGGAGAAGAAGGCCCGCGTCGAAGACGCGCTGCACGCCTGCCGGGCCGCCGTCGAAGAGGGCATCCTGCCCGGCGGCGGCGTCCCCATGCTCCGCGCCCTGCCGGCGCTGGACAAGCTCAAGGGCAAAGGCGACGAGCAGGTCGGCATCGACATCGTCCGCCGGGCGGTGCTGGCCCCGATCAAGCAGATCGCCCAGAACGCCGGACTCGACGGCTCCATCGTCGCCCAGAAGGTCATGGAGAGCAAGGAGAAGAATTTCGGCTACGACGTGCTTCGCAAGGAGTACGGCGACATGCTCAAGTTCGGCGTGATCGTCCCGACGAAGGTCGAGCGCACCGCCCTGCAGAACGGCGCCTCCATCGCCTCGCTCCTGCTGACCACCGACGCCATCGTCAGCGAAATCCCGGAAAAGAAGGAAAAGGCCCCCGCCATGCCCCCCGGCGGCGGAATGTATTAACAGAGCGAAAAGTGTGAAGTGTCAAGTTCGAAGGGCATCCGAAAGCCTTTGAACTGACCACTCTCATAAATCAGCAGGCGGGTCCCAAATCGAACGGGACCCGCCTGTATTTCGTAGAATGGCTGATGCTATCGAGAGCCTCCAACACGATGACCGTCGCATGGGCTCTCCCTTGTCACCCCTGCGAAAGCAGGGGTCCAGGAAAGCTGCGGCGCGAGTGGATTCCCGCTCCTCGATCAGGTCGAGGACAAGCTTCGCGGGAATGACGTGGCGGGCATTATCAACTCAATTGTCGTTGCATCAGAGGCTTTAAGGAGTGCAAGATGCCATTTCGATTCTATACGAATATGTTGTCTCACGCCTCGCGGACGGTGGCGGCGAGCGTTCTGGTGGTCGGTCTGCTGCTGATTGGCTTCGGCATGCTGATCATGGCCCTGCCCGAGCTGTTCGCGTTCCTGGCCGCGGCGGTCTTCTTCCTCGCCGGCGTCGGCTGTGCCGTCGTCGCCATCAAAATCTTCCTCGCCCAGCGCCGCCTCGAAAAACACATGACCCACGATTCCGACGCCTACCGTGAAAACGTAGTCATCCACCGCGACGACTTCCGCGATTTCTGACCGCCTGACCATCATAGGAGACGCAGAGCGCGGGGGCACGCCACCGCACACCATCCTCAATTCCTTTCTCCCGCTGGCTGGAGGACAGCCATGAAGATTCCATTGTAGACATCGAAATCTCATGGTAGTTGCCTATCTCTCGGCGGTCCCGTCATTGAAGCTCAATCACCGGTCGCCTTGACGGTTGACGACCTCGATCAAGACGATACAATGGAAATAGCAGTCAGCGGACAGCAACGCCGGTTCTGTGCAGGATAAGACTATGGAGAAACTGGATCGCATCACCGTAGACCCGAACATCTGTCTCGGCCAGCCGACGTTGCGCGGCATGCGCATCACCGTCAGCGTCGTCCTGAAAATGCTGGCGGCAGGCAAATCCGTACAGGATGTTCTTGCGGCCTATCCCGAGCTGGAAGCCGAAGACATCCAGCAAGCCATGCGCTACGCCGCATGGGTCGTCTCCGACCAGATCCCCGCTCTCTCGGCGTGACGTATGACGATCGTGCCTTTGCGGTTTGTAGCAGACATGAACATATCGCCCCTGACGGTCAATGTCCTCGCGGCTGAGGGAATGGATATTGTCAGGGTATCGAGCCTCCTTCCGGTGAACGCCTCGGATGAGAGCATCCTCAGCTTGGCTCGCGAGCAGAAGCGAGTTGTGATTACCCAAGACACGGATTTCTCGGCGCTGTTGGCGCTGGGTGGTCACGATCAGCCAAGTCTTGTGACTTTGCGGTTGTTGAACACCGATCCCGACGTGGTGACCGAGAGACTCCGGCAGGTTCTGCCCCGGATAGAGTCCGCTCTGCGCCGAGGCTGCGCGGTCACGGTGGAGGACCGCGCCGTCCGAGTGCGTCAATTGCCCATTCGGTAGAGATACGACTCTCCGCGCTCACCGCCCCCCGCCCTCAAACAGAATATGCTGCCCCCGGGATTGATGAATAATGAAGACAGGGTCCCTCACGCCTCCACCATGCTCAACTGCCTTCTTCCGCCAGCTACAGCCATGAAAACTCCATCGTAGACATCGAAATTTCATGGTAGGGCGTACGGTGCGCTTTGGACACCCACATGTCTGCACTCTGCGGATAATGAATAATGAAGACACGGCCCCGGCCCCTCACAGCGCCGGCTCGAAAAACACATGACCCACGACTCCGACGCCTACCGCGAGAACGGAGTCATCCACCACGACGAATTCCGCGATTTCTGACACACGCCTATCGCAGCTTGATGACGCCTAAGAGCGTAGCCTTGTCTACACTTTCATTTCCCCCGCCGGATCGTCTTTTTGCCGTTTCCATCGCGTACCCTAAGCGAGAATAGTTGACAATCGAGACTCGACCGCGGCTCCTCCCTAGGCTACAATGCGCCGCCATGGGTGCGACAGGTCAAACGCGTATGTCGCTCAAAGCCGAACTGCGGTGCAAGTCAAGGGGCCCGACGTGAGCATCTTCCGAAAGCTCTTCGGTCTGAGAGACACTGGTAAAACGCCACATTCCGAGGCAAAACCAGTGAAGACGCCCGATCGAGAAGGGACGCCTAACCAGGCGCCCAGCAAGAGACAGGAGGCTCCCGCCAACAGCCAAGGCTCGCCTTCAACGTCCGACACGGACCTGAGGGCTACGCCCGAAGCTCTGCGCGACGCGATCCAAGCCGGCAATGTCGCGCGGTGTGAGGAACTGCTCAAGCTGAATCCCACGCTGGTGAACGATGGATCTCCGCTCCACATGGCTACAGGCCATGGGCAGACCATGATCGTCAAGCTGCTGCTGGCGCTGGGCGCGAACGTCAACGCCAGAATAGAGAAACAGGGCTACATGCCACTGCACTATGCGGCCTGGGGACGTGACTCGAAGATAGCGTCGCTTCTGATCGCAGGCGGCGCGGAGGTGAATGCCCAGATTAAGGACGGCCGGACCCCGCTGCACATGGCGGGCTGCCGGGACGTTGCTCAAGCCCTCGTTGACGGCGGGGCCAATCTTCACGCCAGGGACAGAGAAGGTTCCACCCCGCTCCACGCCCAGACGGGCAGCTATAGCAAGGCCGACGTTGCCGAGTTCCTGCTCTCCCACGGGGCGGACCCCAATGCGCCGGACGACTGCCATCAGACCCCCTTGCATCGAGCGGCCTACTATTTCCAAGCGGATATAGTCAAGGTGCTGCTTGAGCATGGCGCTGATCCCAACGCCAAGGACGCGGAAGGCCACACGCCTCTATACTGGGCCAGCCGGGACTTGCGTGGCGACGAGATTTTCGTCCTGGCCAACCAGCCCAAGCCGGAAGTGATACGCGAGGTATTGGACCTGCTGCGAAAGCATGAAGGCAAGGGCGAGCAAGAGTCGTGCACGGCATGCGGGGGTCGCATGGAAGCCCCTCCTCGCACGGAACCGCGGATCATCAACTGCACTTGCGGGGAATACATAACCGTTCGTGATAGCGACATCGACAAAGTGAAAGGGATCATGGTCTTTCACTCGATGTGTAGGAGAACCCTCTACATTCCGCCTGCCGTATGGTGCCAAGTCTGCCAGCGGAACCTCGTGCCCAATTGGACTAGCCTGATCGTAGTGGAGCGTGCGGCGGAGGCTGCACGCCAGATCACAGACCCGACACTGAAGGCCATACGGCATCTCGCTCGAGAGATGATCGTTGGTCACGGGGATCTCGTCGAAGTCAGGTGCGTGCAAGGTCCGGTCCCGTCGTGGCGCATAGAGCTCGTGTTTGCTGATGGGCTGGAAACGATCATAACTGAATCGCAGGGCACGACAGCGAATATCACTTGGATGAAGTTTGGGTATTTTGGACAAGGGCCAGAGTTGTTCCACGCCTTCCTTAACGAAGCAGGCTACCCCGTGACGTATGAGGAGGTAGCCGCTATCAAAGCAGGCTCAGTCCTGCGCCCTCAGGGCGAAGGCTGATGCGGCAACGCTTGAAACTCGAAAGTGCGCGATTCGCGCTGGTGCTGTACTAGCCTTTCCGCGCCGGATGCAGCGTGTGAAATTCCGGGAACGCCTTACTCATCTCGCCAGCAAATCGGGCAAGCAGTCCCCAGAGATCCCCCCCGATAACCAGATATCGCAATCATGGCCTTGCGCGACAAGTCGCTGGTTCGCACGGGGGTCAGAGGGTGGCCGGGGTGCGCAGGACTCGAGTTTTCAAGGGCCCTGTCAGGGGGCGGGGAGTTCGTAGGCTCCTATATCGACGATGGCGGGGTAGGCCGGGGGGTCGGCCACGCCAGTGTTGGGGGTGTCTGCGCGGTCTACGAAGCGGCGCTGGGCGTCCAGATCGACAGGGATGCGTTCGAGGCGATTGCCGTCGGCGTTCAGGTCGTCGAGGTCCAGGGGCACGGCCGTGTCGTCTCCGGCGTCGATGCAAGGTGAGCCAGGCTTCACGTGCAAGTCATCGTCCGCCGTGCCCGGAATGCGATCGGCGCCGGCATAGTTCTGGAATTTTGGATCGCCATTGGTGTTTCCGTTGCCCCATGTCGCCGTTGCGGAGCCCTTGCGCTGGATAGCGGATTCGCCCGCCAGCACATCACAGTAGGACACAGTCAACTTGGCGTTATTCCCGCTCGTGCCGGTCACGGCGATTTGTCTCTGCATGCCGGGGGTGTTGTCCCAGAGGATGCAGTTGAGCAGCGAGGCCACGGCGTCGCGCACCGTCAAGGCCTGTCCCGCGGGCTTGCCTTGGGCGACGTTGCGACTGAACGTGCAGTTGGTCAACACGGCGCAGGATTTCTCCAGGGCGACCGCCCCGCCGTCGCCGGAGGCGAGGTTGCCGCTGAAGATGCTGTTGGTGATCTGGAGGCTGCGGCCGGCATCGAGGATGGCGCCGCCGAGGCCGTGCGCGCCGTTGCCGAGGAAGCGGCAGCCGGTCAGCCGGGAGTCGCTGGTCTGGATCGTGCGGAGGGCGCCGCCGTCGCCGGACCAGTTCGCGTGGAACGAGCAATTGATCCACACGGAGTTGCAGTCCTCGCCGTACATGGCGCCGCCCTGGACGCCCGACTCGTTATTCTCGAACGTGCAGTCCGTCAGAACGGGACTGCTCTCGATGCTGCACACGCCGCCGCCCAGCCCGCCGGCCCAGTTCCTCAGGAACGTGCACTTGGAGAACGTGGGGCTTGACTGGTAGCAGGAGATGCCGGCCCCTTGGCCCCAGCCGTCCAAGCCGTCGCCGGAAAGCTGGCCCGCGCGATTGGCGCGGATTGTGCACTGGGAGATCGCCGGACTACTGCGGATCAGGCAGATGCCCGCTCCGTCGATCCCGTTGCCGCCGGTGATGACGAGGCCTTCCAGCAGGCTGGGGCTCTCCACGTCATAGGCGACGACCACGTGGAAGCTGTTGTCGGTTCGCGAGGCGTCGTCGTAGAGATCGTACGATTCCGTCACGGGCCGGTCATTGCCCTTGAGATCGCCGTTCAGGATGGTCTCGTAGGCGGCGATGTCGCGCGAGTTCGGGTCCGAGCCCGCCAAGCCGACGTAGCCGCCCTTGAGGGCGACGCCGCTCTTGAGCTCGAACGAGGCGAGCCGGTCGCCGGCGAGCACGTTCTTCCCCGCATCGGGTTTATAGGCGCCTTTGGCGATCCAGATTTCGTTGCCCACCTGCGCCACGTCCAAGGCATCCTGGAGGGACACGAAGGCGTTCTTCCAGATCGAGCCGTCCCCGAGGCCGGTCGCCTGCTTGTCCACGTAGATCCGCGTGCGCAGGAAGTTCGCCGTGAGCGTATAGTGCGCGTCGACCAGCACGGTGGTTTGCGCTGCATTGGGGTCTGCGACTCGCCCGGCGTCCACGGCGGTTCCGGTCCAGCGCAGGAAATGGCATCCGCCGGACGGCACGGCGGCGAGGGAGGCGGTCGCGCCGGGTGCGTAGCGGAAGACGCCCTGCCCGGGGGATTCGACCTTGCCGCCCCCGCTGGAGTCGATCGTCAGGGACCTGTACTCGGTGGATTGCGTGCCCAGGGCCGTCCAGGCGGTCTCCACGCCGTCGCCGTTGCGGGCCTTGACGCGGTAGCTGTAGACGGTGTTGGGCGCCAGGCCGGTGTTGTTCCACGCGGTGTCGGCGATCCAGCCGGAATTCACGCTGGCCGTCGTGTTCTCGCAGAGGTACAAGGTGCCGACGGGATTGGCGTTAGCTGCCCACTGGACCTGGATGCTGGCGGCGGTGATCCCGGCGAAAGCCGCTGTGGCCGGCGGATTGGCACGCGTATACGCGTAGAGCGTGTCGCTGGGGGAAGTCTGGACTGCATCGCCATTGCGGGCGCGGACCCGGAAGCCGTAGCTGTGGTTAGGCAAGAGCGTATCGCTGGTCCAGAAGCTGTTGTCCTGACGCCATGCGGAGGTCTGGCCCGTGGAGACGTTCTCAAACCACAGGCCGGATTCCCCTCGATCCAGGCCGGACGGCGTGTTGCGGGATTGCACCTGAATACTGCTCGTCGCGACCGTCCCTGGGACAATCCCCGCCGGTGCCTCGATCGCCGAGTAGACCGAAGTGGCGACGGAATACGCCGTCTCGACGCCGTCACCGTTGCGGGCCTTGACCCAGTAGGTGTACTTGACGTTGGGCGACAGGCCCGTGTCCAGCCACTGCGTGCTGCTCGTCCAGCCGGAACTCTTGCCGGTGACGGTGTTCTCGCACCAGTACTGCGTGCGCGCGGGATTGCCGTTGGAGCTCCAGCAGGCGGAGAGCCGGCTGACGGTGACGTTCGCAAAGGCCACGGCCGTGGGGACAAGGGCCAACGTATAGACATAACCTTCCCGGCTCAGCGGAGTAAGATCGCCGTCGCCGTTGCGGGCCTGTGCCTGGAAGGCGTACTTGGTGTTCGGCAGCAGTCCGTCGTTCGTCCAGAACGCATTGTCCTGCTTCCAGGCGGAGACGTGGCCGGACGTGATGTTTTCGAGCTTCAGGCCGGACAGCCCCCGGTTCAGGCCCGACAGGACGCTGCTGCACTTGACCTGAATGCTGGTGGTCGTGATCTGGCCGAAGGCGACTCCTTCCGGAGTCTCGATGTCCGTATACTCGTAGCGTATCGGGGAGTAGGCGGTCTCGTTGCCGTGGCTGTCGCGGGCCTTGATGCGATAGCCGTACTGATGGTTGGGGTTCAGGCCTACGTCGGTGTACATGGGACTGTACTGCCAGATGGAATCCGAGCCGCCGGCCCCGCCCGTGGGGCTGCCGACAAAGTTGAAGGCGTACTCCTCAGGCGCTGCCACATCCCGCTCGATGTCGGCCACCATGGCGATGGAGGTTTCATCGATCTGACCGGGCCCGGAGACCCATACGGCCGGACAGGGAATCGGAGGGACTGTCTCCGTAAGGGTGTAAAACGTCCCCTGGAGTCCGCTGCTCCACCCTAGAGAGTTTTCCGCTTCGACGGAGTAATCGTAGCGAGTGCCTGGCGCCAGGGCGGCGACCTGTTGGCTGAAGCTCGTTCCACTGGTCAGGCCCTTGATCCAGTTGGTCGCCCATTCCCGACCGTCGACGGTATGGTAGAGGAACCTGGCCCTGCAGGGCTCGCCGCCATCCTTCTTGAGGACCGCCATGAAGATCACGGTGGTTTCCGTGGCGGTGGCGGAGACGGTAGTCACTGTGGGCATGACGATACCCTGGGGCGGCTCCGGCGGCTCCGGCTCGACCCACGGGGGGACTTTCGTGACCGACGACGCCTCCACGCGCCCACAGAATGAGAAGGGGCAGGCGCCGTTGTAATAGGTGCCCCTCACTTCCACGGACTGGCCCCAGGTGAGGTTCAAGCGGTCGTCATAGCAGAGATCGACGCTCGTGACGTTGTTCAGCACGTCGCCGGGATCGTCGAGAACCGCCTCGATGGCCGCCCCAACCGTATACCGACCGGCACAGATCGGGTAGATCTCCTGGTGTTCGGCGGTGGTCAGATAGGCGCGGAACACAACCTCGCCCGTACCCCAACCGGCAGTTTCTCCCGGAACGCCGCCAAGCAAAGCCAGAACGATCGCACACAGTGACAGCACAGTCATAACCCTCCTCCTTCTTGCCGGGCCGGCAGGAAAAAGGCTCCTCCGATCATTGCGTGCCAAATCCGTGACGTGGCGTCATCCGGCGCCGCCGCGCCAGACCCGCAGTCCGATAAGCACATTAAGTATAATACACTGCCGGCGTTACGTCAAGGATGAACGCGTCATCGAGCCACAGGGGGTGCGGTCGGTATTCGGTGGCGGATTCTGACCACACCCGATGGAAGGACGCCCCCCCCGTTGCCTGTTTTCCGTCGTCCCTACGGGGCTTGCGGATATCATTCGCTATAGCTCCTCCAACAATGTTGCAAAACATCCGGCAATCCTAGAGGTAGTCATATCCAGAGCTCAATTGCGTGGCCCGGATAGAAGGGGCACTGGTGGG